>JACCDR010839699.1_pt1 | contig 24302 bp, 17 predicted proteins | sample 7446431 | NCBI WGS metagenome assembly JACCDR01 (sample SAMN15323443, study PRJNA562643) | freshwater metagenome | isolation source: river surface water | place: USA:Blue River Watershed | collected 2017-08-17 | reverse complement strand
TTTTAAATTCTGGGTCAGTATTTAAAATGCTCAGCACTTAAAGTGTTGACTGACTATTTAAAATATTGGTTTAGTGGCCATTATGACGGCTCGGCGTGCCTCAGCCTGTTCGGGCTGCGGGGGGTAACAGGTCAGTGTCGCCGGTGCACGCAAATTGTGGAGAGCCCGATCAAGACTCAGTGTTTGGCGGTCATTGCGCACTGTCGATTGGCGATAATCTAGCGGGTCAGGAATGGACACCCAGAAAGCCTTAGGCCCCGAGACCAGCGTTAAATCACAGTGGCCGGCTGCCGCCGCTTGAACGAGTTGCTGCAAGCGGGCGTTAGGGAGTTTGCTGTCTTTTGTCAGGGTCAATTGTTGGCCAACCATGGGTTTTAAATTGGTGTCAAACGCAACCATGTACCTTTCCATCGCGCTGCGCTCTTTAAAGCCGGAGGGATAACAAATGCCATTTTCATCGCCGTGTTCAAGGGTGGAGCCCAATTGGAAACACAATGGCATTAATTGTGGGCTGGCATGATTGGGGCATAACAGGGAGGCGGCCACGGCCTCCACGATCGGGGATACCGTATTGGCGGAGGGCGTTAGTCCCTGTTGCAGGTCATTCAATGCGGCTCGGGCAATGTCAAACCAGCGCGCATCCAGAATAGGCGCAGGGCCGGATACCACTGCCTCAACCAAGGCTTGCACAGCGGCTGAGTTGCCCGCCAAAGCCTGCGGCACCCAGTCGCGAGCCTGCTCGTGCGTTATGCCCAGCGCATTAAAAAAATCGGGTGCGTGAGTTTCGACATGTTTTAAACAGGATGCGGGATCATTGGGTAAAAAGGCGTCAAAAGCATCGGGGTTGCCGCGGACATCATCGTCACCCAAGGTTTTTGCCGGGCGCCTTAAAAAATCCAATATCCCGGTGAATCGGTAAAGCGTATCGGCTGAGCCGTCGTGGGAAATCCCGTAACCCCTGATGGCATCGCCAACATAGGGCGGATTTTTATCGAAAAATCCGCCTTTTTTAATGCCGTGCACCGATTGCGCAACAAACATATCAAATTCATACGGCTGCCCCAGTTTGCCGACACGCTGATACAAGCCGCGCAGGTGCGGAACTTTAAAAATTTGCGGTACATTCGAGAATGCATAAAGCGAGTTTGTACCAAATACACCCGGTTCGGATACGCCATACTCGGCATTATGATCTGGATCCAGTGTGTGGCAGCCTTGACAGGTGGTGAGGCTGTCGGCGATGCGTAATTGACAGCTGGATGCCTCAATCGAAATGGGGCAACCTTGTAAAAGGTTTTGTTCCATGCCGGGCGACATTGCTGCATCCAACAGTACTGATTTTGCCACATTGGCATCTTTAACCCATTGGTGCAGCCCCGGTACCCCCGTTTGCAAATCAAAGCCGCCATCCTGATAGGCGGGATCCAGCTGGGATAAATCGACGGAAGCAAAAATACTGGCCAAAATCGGCTGCGTATAGGTTGCTTCAATGGTTTTTATCAGTTCCAGTAAAGTCAGCAATCCAGGTTGTTCAGCCTGTCCCGTAATCCATTGCCGGATGTTGTGTAACTGTGCTGCATCATAGACCTGTGCAACGCCATTGTTCGCGGCTGCATTACCCGATGCGGCCACATTCCGCAAGGGGGTCTTGCCGTATTGCGAGATGGCAAAGGCACGGTTACGCACTTCATTTATTGTGTTAACAAGTTTATTTTTTAATTCACTATCTGTCACAAAATCTAACTGGGCCGGCGTGGATATTTTTGCGACAGATGCGGCAAATTCCGTGATGGACTGAAATCGATTCAGGACAAATCGCACGGGGTTACCATAGCACTGGCAATTGCGGGTTTGTGAGTCAATCGCCACTATGGCATCTTGGGTTCCAACGCATTGACGTTGAGAAAACTGTTCGTCAGTCATTGATTTACAACCAAAAAATGCGGCCCGAGCCAATTGCTCATCAGGGCGTAATTCATCGGTTAATAGCCGCATGGGGTTCGGCGGATAGTGTGCGGCCATAATAAATGTTGCAAGCTGGTCGAATTTTTCGGGGGGCAATAAATCGTTATTGCCTACAAGATCAACAACAGCCTGATTAAATTCACGTAGAGAGTTTAATTCATTAAATATTCCTGTGTCAGGCTGTTCGCTCAGCCCGAATTGGACGGACTCGATGCGGTCTCCTCGCCAATGCAGTGGCCCATGATTCTGTAGCCCTTGCAGCGGCTGTGTCAGCATGGGGCCTTTAACTGATGGTGTGTTCTTATTAACCGCTCTGTGATAAGGGTCCAGCTGTTCTGGGTCGACAGATAAATCGGATACAAAACCGATTTTTGGCGGTGAAACAAATGGGCCTGGATTATTGATAAATGAGCGATCTGGATTGCCAAGATCCCACGCCAACCCATCGTTAGCACCGAAAATATGGCAGCTTGCACACGACTGCAGCCCATTCTCAGACATTTTTTCGGCGTAGTAAAAAATGCCCCGGCCTTGCCGCAAGGCATGTGATTCGGGCGTTGCCAGTGGGTAGGTGTTGACGATACGGGGAACAGTTTTACGGATATTAATCTCAATGAGCTCATGCGATACAGCTGATAACACATAAAGCCTGTTGCCATCGCCGCTGGCAGCGAGGCCAATCGGACTGATAATCTCGTGTTGCGAACGGGGTTTAATATCAAAAGATTTTACGGCGAGCTTGTGATCTGTCGTGGCGTTAGTCAGTGTTTTAACATCAATAAAGCCGAGGCGGTCTGACCCTAGCGCAATAAAAAATAAGCGACTGTCATCGGGCCCAGTATTTTGCACAACCTGTGCGGCAATCGGAAACGCAAGGGGTTTTTCGCCTCTTACCAGGTTGCCGGGTGCATTTAAGTTCAACGCAATGGCTGCACCGTCTCGAATCAACGTCAAACGGCTTTCGACGGGATTCCCGCGAACACTCACGCCACTGTGAAGTCCATTGCCTTCAAACCGGATTTGATTATTGGCGTCAGTGTTGAGAACAACGAGGTGTTGTGATTCAGGAAGGTGTTGTGACCCCGGAAGATGTTGTGACCCCGGCAAGGTCACCATATCAAAGAGTGTTGTGCCCACTTGCGATATGGCATCGCCCACTGTTAGGGTGCCATCGGAATTAATCAATAGTGAAACCACATCGTTATCTGGCAAGCTGAATTTCATGTGCTGGTTCCACGCCATTCTGGGTGTGGATACGCTGTCGCTGCTTAATTTCGGGCCATCGATCCAGCAGCCGCCGATTTCGGCGCTGTAATGCTCACCGCATTCTTCGGGATTATCATAAAAAGTCACGACAGTACTGATGGCCGGTTGCAAATTGCCGAGAGCGTCATTACAGCTGCAGGCGTTTGTCACCACACCCAGGTCTTGGCGGTGAAAACCCACAATTCGATGTGAGTCATCTGTTTCGACGCACAGTTGAAGTTGATGGCGCCGCATGCGGTCGGGACGAGGGTCTGGTGTGCAACGACCTTTTCCTTTCACGGCAGCTATCCCGCCTTGCATGATTAAATCGGGCGACGCCGCGATCAGGTCGCCCTGTGCGTTTTCGGTGACGGCACCTTCATGTATTAAATGATTGAGGTGTTCGACTGCAACACCTCGCGCGGTTTCGGCGGCGATAACGGACGTTCTATTGCCGCTTAAAAAAGCAGATACATAGGCTACCTTATGCAGTCCGTCAGCGCCGACGGGGCCTAGCGCTAAGGCTCTTGGCGTGTCCATAAATGCGTTGACGACTTGCACCAGTTCGCGCGAAGACGGGTTATATACCGCGATATCCGCAAGCCCTGTTGGCCTGCCTAGCGCGGCGTTTTCAGCCGGCGTTCTGAATAAATCATCGCCTGAGCGTGCGCCAACATCGGGATGATTCTGCCCGCGATGCGCCATGGTGACCAAAACCCGTGCGCCGGCCGCCGTTTGTGCAATGACAATATCCCGTGGCTCATCGCCTACTAAAATCGTATCGATCACGTCTGCTTTGCAATTCGTTTTGTTAAAGGTGACAACACTTATGCTGTCAGAAAGGTGATTGACAACCCACAAATCCAGTGTGTCCGAGGCTATGTCAATCACGGCTGCTGAGACTGGCCTCATCCCAACGGGTACACGCCCGCAGTGCTCTAATCCCTCAGTCTGATTTTTTTTGCGTCTAAAAATATCGACGGCATCGGATGGAATATTCAAAACAAATACATAGTCATTTTGATAGGTGACTATAGGGTTTACCGGATCGAATTCAAATAACGTATAGTCTTTATCTGCAGATAAGGCCTGCTGCGATAGAGAAAAAAACAGTAATAAAAAAATCAGTTTTATCGTGCGGTCGAATAACTTAGATGCCACGTTCATTATGCGCGCCCTCAATCAACAATTGGATTTGATGCCCATTCCAGCCAGTAGCGATTAGAGCCGCACTTTTTTACAAACGTGTTAATTTATTGTTAACACAATAATTAAGTGTCGCAAAAAATTTTTCTATGACGCAAAAATTAACAATTCATATTTTTGCAATAAATAGATGTCATAAGGTTTATGGTAAATATGTTAATTGATCGGCGGGCTGTGCGTGATGCGAAGCCTACCCTTGGGCAGGCGAGAGGCCGGCACGAGTTGAAAGACAGCCGCCCAGGCGTGATTAGCCGTTTAACGGCATTGATGAGCCAGTGTGACAGGGGTGCGATGCTGAAGTGCGATGCGGTGTAATCAGTACAGCCTTGTGCCGATGACACCGCGAGGAGATGTGATGCTTAGAAACTTAGGGATATACCGACACCCGCGTAGTCTGCGGTGTAGTCGGACGCGGGTTTGGCGTCGACCGCGACGCTGCTAGCCGTTGCGGGTTTGGCCGCGACAGCGGCTATGTCATAGCCATTTTGGGTGTAAAACGCGAACCACTTAGTAGTTTTACTGAGGTTATGATCAAAGCCGATACTGAGCGTTTCGCTGCCCGGTTTTGGAATATCGGAATCGCCGTATTGCAGCTTAAAAGCCCAATTTTGTAAGCTATATTGAACCGAACCCAATACCGCTGTTTCGGAGCTGCGCTTGTCAAGGGTTTCGATTTCGTATTGTTCAGTTAGCAAGCCAAACTGCCAATTCGATAGGCTGTATTGGGCGACCAGTCGTGTGGTTTCACTATTTTCGGTTTTGACGTGTTTGTCATGCGCCAACGCCAGCCAGAGCCCGTTTTTCTCGTAACTGGCACTGGTTGAGTGGCCAAGCGCACGCTTTTTAGGGGTTGATTCACGGTTATATTCAGCATTGACGAGATCCGCCGAGAACACAAACCCTGCAAGGCTCGGCGACTGGTATTGAAAGCTATTGCTAACGCGGTTTTCGCTCAACGACAAAAACTTGTAGTCGCCGTAGAGGTCGTTAAAAAGGTCGATTTTGTTTTGGGATTTTTTGAGTGGCGTATCAAAATGGCCGGCCATAAGGGTACCAAAGTTCCCTTTTAACCCGATAAAAATATCGCGCTGCGACAGAGTGCGAGCGGGTTTGGTATCTGATTTATCGCGATTATCGAGTGTGTCGCCATCGTCAAATGCGATTTCATATTCCGCTTGGTAAATAACCTCAAACCCTTGAGGTAGTGATTCGCTGCCTTTTACGCCCAAACGGGAGGCATTGCTGGCAACCTCCATGAGTGAGGTTTCGCTATCGGCTGTCTGCTCAGTAACCTGGCTGTAAGTGAGATTGGCTTTACCGTATAGGGTAGGACTCGCGTGTACGCCCGTTGTGATGCAGGCCAGAGCGAGGGGAAGCATGTTTCTCATCAAGGATATCCTCTAGTGATGTGACATTTTTGTGTCTGTTGGGTGTCATTGGTGTGAATATTGTGTGTCACAAATATGACAAAATGATGACAGCTAGGGGTGTGATCTCTGGCCTAAGGCCGCTTCGACCTGGCTCCAAAGACCTTGCAGGCGTTTACTGGAGACAGGAGCGAGGGTTTTGAGCTGTTGCGCAAACAACGAGACACGCAGCTCTTCGATCATATAACGGTATTCAATCCACTCAGGGCAGGTGCTAAAGCGCGCCAGCCCAAATTGCGCCAGGGCCGCCTGGTGGGGTAGGCGGGCGGCCGCCACTTCCCGCGTTGCCAAGCTGTCTTTGTGCGGGTTTTGAGCGGCTTTTTCGATCCGTTGCAAAATGGCTTTCAAATAGCGCTCCAAGTGGTTGAGCCAGAAGGGCGGGGTTTGAAATAAAAACCCAGGGTAAATCAGCTCTGTGACTTGTTCGTGAATGTCTTTTGCCGCCATGGCGAGGGCCAAGGCGTGAGCACTGTTTTTTAAGGCTTTTTGAATCTGCACACAGAGTGTCAACCCGGTAATCAGCAAGGCTTCATGTGTTTGAACCCAGGCGGTGATGGCTGTTTCACCGCGCTGCACGGCGGAATCGAAGGCTTCAGCATGGGGTGGCATAGGGGTGGGTTGGCCTTTTTCGTCGGTAAAACACACGGCTTGCACCGCGCAAAGCAACAAGTCGTCTATCACGTCATCGCGATTTCCAAGTGGCAGCACCGACAGGCGTAAGTCTTGATTTTTTAAACAGGTTTTTTTCAAGTATTTAACAGTTTGTGGCATGGCCAATAGCGCCAATCGGGCCAAGCCTTTACGGCTTTCACACTGCGCGGCCAGGGCGTTGTCTTTGAGTTTGATCGAAACGTGCGTTTTTTCATCCACCAAGGCGGGAAAGGCTTGAACTCGAATGCGTCCTTGCGGGAGATAACATTCGTGTTGCCAGTGGCCAAAATTCCAGTGGGTGATGCCCGTTTTTTCCAGATCGCTGCCGGCTTGTTGCAGCGTTGCCTGAAGGGTATCCCGGTAGCTATTGCGAAGGCTTGGCAAGTCACGGCCCTGGCTCAGCAAATGCCCTTTGTCATCGACGACACGTAAATTCATGACAAAAAAGGGTTCAATGTCAATAGCGGCCCAAGCCTCCTCCGGTATGTCGATGTTGCGAAGGGTTTTAATGGCTTGGCGAAGGGCGGCGGTTAAAGCGCCTTGGCGATAGGCTATGCGCGCGAGCGCTTGGTCGACACATTCGGGCACTGGCACGCAGTGCTTTCGCCACTGTTTGGGTAAGCCTTTTAAGAGCGCAATGCATTTTTCGCGGATCAGGCCGGGCACCAACCATTCCAGCGGTTCTGCCGGCAAACTGTGTAATTGGCTCGCTTGCACACTTAAATTGACGCCATCGCTCGCTTGACCTGGCTCAAATTCATACCGTAATGGGTAGATCACCCCCTGAAGTGACAAACAGTTTGGGAAGGCTGCCTCGGAAATATGGCTTGCGCTGTGTTGCATGATTAGATCGCGCGGTATTTTTAGAAGATCCGGCTGGCTAGCCTCGGCACTTTTTCGCCACTGTTCAAATGCGATCAGGCTGCTGATTCCGGGGGGAATGCGCGCGTCGTAGAAGGCATAAATATCCTCATCGTTGACGCGAATATCCCGTCTGCGCGCTTTGGCTTCGAGGTCCTCGACATCGTCGAGCAGGGCTTTATTGTAGGTAAAAAATGCCCCCAAACCGGGTTGACGGTGCTCGCCGTAGCGACCTTCTACCAGGGCTTCGCGAATAAAAACGCTGCGCGCTATGTCGGGGTTGATAGTGTTGTAAATCACACGTTTTTTATCCGCGACAATCAAGCCCAGAAAAGTCACGCGATCATAGACCATGACCTGCCCGGCTTTCAGTGCATAATGCGGCTCGTAGTAATGGTGCTTTAGCAGGTGCGGTAGGCATTCGATTATCCACTCGGGTTCAATTTTCGCCACCGTGTGCAAAAACACTTTACTCGTTTCTAAAATGCTGGCAGCCAAAACCCATTTCGGCATTTTTTTAAACTGAGATGAGCTTGGGAAAATGCTCGCTTTGCGCTGCCCTGCGACCGCATATTCACGCTCGCGATTGTCTTCCAGACGTTGGGCGATGGTGTCAAAAATACCCGTTAATAATGCCTTGTGCAGTTGTTCGGGATCCTGTGGGCTGCGATTGCTCCGTTCATTCCAAAGCTTGACGTGTTTGCAGGCGGTTAACAGTTGGTGGTGTAGCTCGCGCCATTCGCGCAATCGATTGGCGGATAAAAAATCTTTTTCGCACTGCTTTTTCCATTGGCTGGCTGAGAGTTCTTGTCGCTGTGTTTCGACATAATCCCACAGCGCAGGCCAGGCCATAAAATCCGAGTCGTCTTGGGCAAAGCGACGGTGTTTTTCATCGGCGGCTTGCTGTTTTTCGGGCGGCCTTTCGCGCGGATCTTGAATGCTGAGTGCCGCCACAATAATCAGCATGCCGGGTAAGCAACCGCGATCCGCCGCGGCAATCAGCATCCGGCCGAGGCGTGGGTCCACCGGTAGGGCGAGAAGGGTTCGCCCAATCGCAGTGATCCGCTGTTGCGGGCCAATGGCTTGAAGCTGCTCGAGGGTTTTAAAAGCGTCTTTAATCGCGCGGGTATCGGGCATTTCAAGAAACGGAAACTGCGTAATATCACGAACGTTTAAATGCAGCAGTTGTAGTACGACGGCGGTGAGACTGGTACGTAAAATTTCCGGGTCGGTAAAGGCTGGCCGATTGAGAAAGTCGTCTTGGCTATAGAGGCGATAACAGATGCCGGCGCTGACGCGCCCGCAGCGCCCGGCGCGCTGATTGGCGGAGGCTTGTGAAATGGGCTCTATCACAAGCCGCTGCAAACGGCTGCGCGGACTGTACCGGCTAATACGGGCGGTGCCAGGATCAATAACATAGCCGATGCCAGGGACCGTAATCGAGGTTTCGGCCACATTGGTGGCAAGTACAACCCGTCGATTTTTGTGGGTGGAAAAAACCCGATGCTGCTCAGAGGCACTTAATCGCGAATAGAGGGGCAAGATATCCAGTTGATCAAAATTCGCTTGCCGCAGCGCCTTGGCTGTATCGCGAATTTCCCGCTCACCCGGCAAAAAAATCAAAATATCGCCAGATGGACCTTTGGGTAGACTCAGAATGTCTTCTACCGTATGCATAATGGCCTCTAGCGGATCGTTACCATCGAGCTCGGGTGGGCGGTATTCGAGCGTGACGGGAAAGTTTCGGCCCGGTACATCAAGAATGGGGGCGCCATTAAAATGCGCCGAAAATCGCTCTAAATCGATAGTCGCCGAGGTGATTAGAATTTTCAGATCAGGGCGTTTCGGGGCTAGCTGTTTTAAATAACCGAGTAAAAAGTCGATATTTAAACTGCGCTCGTGAGCCTCGTCGATAATCAGTGCATCATAGGTCAGCAGCAGCGGGTCACGCTGAATTTCAGCGAGGAGTATGCCGTCCGTCATGACCTTAATGTAGGTGTCAGGTCCTGTATCGTCGGTAAACCGTATTTGAAAGCCGACCTGAGCGCCAAGTGGGCAGCCCAGTTCCTCCGCAATACGGGTCGCCACGCTGCGGGCTGCCAGTCGGCGCGGTTGCGTATGGCCAATCAGCCCCCGCGTTCCGAGCCCCATCTGCAAACACAGTTTGGGGAGTTGAGTGGTCTTGCCAGACCCTGTCTCGCCGGCGATGACGATAACCTGGTGCTCGGCAATCAACGTTTTGAGGCTGTCTTGGGCTTGGCTGATTGGCAGTTGCTCGGCAAAGGTGCAACGGGGAGCCCCCTGTCGGCGCTGGTCAACCCGAGCGATAGAGTCGTTCAGCGCTGCCTCCAGTTGGGCGGCCTGCGTGTCCAGGTCGAGCGGGCTTGGCGCCGATGCAGCGTGTTGCGCTCGATTGCGGTGTTTTTCCAGGGCAAACCACTCGCGCTTTAAACGCGGTTGGTCTTTTAGCCAGACGTGGTCTAGTAGCTGATAAAAAAGAGTATTGTCGAGACGATTCACTGTGGGGCTCAGCAGTCATTTAAAAAGCGCGGCATTATACGCCAGTATCCATTCTGGTCGGTCAGCTTGTTCAGCTGGGTGCGGCTTTCCCCTTAAAATTGGCTAGACTGAATCCTGATGCGACGGAACCTTCCGTGACGTCTGTGATCTTGCAATCGGGTACTGTGGCCAGCAGATGCGATTTATTGCGCACACTGTCCAGTCCATTCGTGCAATCGGTCAATTCGTACAATCGGTCCATTCGTACAATCAATAGACTATTTTGACTTATGAGGGAGAATGGTATGCCAACAAAACTTCAGATTAAAACCCTACCCAATCAGTATTTGCTGGCCACAGTGCAAACGGTCGGCAGTGACTCGGCACAGATTGTGATGAGTCATCGAGGTAAGCCATTGAAATTTATTAATGTTGGGCATATTAAGGAATTTTTTGCGGGCGAGCGGATTGATCAGGTGTCGTTTGTTGATGAGGCGGGGCGGGAGGTGGCGCTGGAGTCTTGGTGAGATTGCACTGGAAAAGAATGGCTCTAAAAATGACCTTAAAATAAAGCCCCCCTAAAATACAGTTGTTTGAAATGAAATTTCCTGATAGGAAATAAAGCAACCGCCTGAAAATAAAATTGGCCGAATCAAACGGCCAATTTTGTATGCATTTTTTAGGTCTGGCATTGCCTCGAACAGGCGTAGCCCCGATTGACAAGCTTAAAAGAAATCCAGCTCACCACTCGTATTTAAACCGGTTAAGGCGTCATCGGGGGTGTCGCGAATCTCAAGCCCCGGTGCTATGACGGTGGCCAGATAAGTAATAATCTGGCCTTTGGGGCTATTAAAAACCCGTTTGCTGACACTGGCTTCATTGGCGCCAATACTGGCGAGGTTTTCGCCCTGAACCAGCGTGGGTAAACCCATCATAACTTTACAGTCGTACGCCAGAAGGTGATTTTTAGCGGCGCCGACAATTTGATTATTCAGCTCACCGCACCAATCGCGTACTTCGTCGATGCTCGGTGTATCGCTGTGTGGAAAAAGAGACTGTAAATCTGAAATGCTGGCATTAATTGACGATAAAATTTTGATGCCATTACCCGATGCGCTTAATACTGATAGCACGCTATCGCCGACCACCTGTTTGGTGCAAGCCGATGCATCCATCACAATGCTATCGAGCGCTAGCTGGACGGGATTGAAAATCTCGCAGCTGGCTTTTTCAAACAATCCTTCTACCACTTCGCGAATGGCGCCTTTCGCATTATTCATTGAAAAGTCCTCAACAGGTTATGACTTGATGTTATGGCCAGGGGCCTCAAGCGTGACGGCCGCACCGCGTGGCTTTATGACTCAACGCTTATTCAGCCTGCAGCCTATATTTTGCAGCTGCTCCTGATCAGCATAGTTGAGCCTGCTGGCTTGGCAACTATCACCGTTACCACTGGGTGCGATCACCGCTACCACTGGGTGCGCGTCGGACGATAAAGGGTTTAAAAGATCGGTTACCGCCAGCCATTTTTGGCTAGGCTTAAACCGTTAACACTTTGTCAGGAATGAGTGATATGGCGTGCGATAAGTCTTTAGGGGGCGCGGGGTTGGACAAAAACGCGACCCCCAGCGCCGAGGCGATGACGGCGCTTGATGCTGAGCGGCGTCGATTTTCCCGGGTGCATTTTGAGGCAACCGCCAAACTGCGGCAGGGCGGCTTGGATTTTGAAACAGCGATTTGTGATATGTCGTTGAACGGTGTTTTACTGAGGACTCCCGAGCATTACCAGCTTAGAAGTGATCAGCCTTGCACGATTGAGTCTTCACTGAGCGAGGGCGTCGTGATCCAGTTTCAGGCCATGCTGATTCACTCCAGTGACCGCACTCTCGGCTTGCAAATTATCAGTATTGATATGGACTCGATTACACACCTGCGCCGCTTGATTGAAGTCAACCTAGGTGATGGCCAGGCGGCTGAGCGAGTATTGTCCGAATTGGTGGCGGCTATGCGTTAGTCGCCCCAGCCGCGCGGCTAACGACCTCTTACTGACGCGACCGCTTACTGACACGACCGCTTACTGGCGAGGCGCTGTGGGCATTACCAGCTGCGGGAGCCGCAATGGGTTGATGAGGTCGCGTAGTTGGCGGCGCAGCGAGCTTTCTTTGACAGACAAACCATTAACCGCCTGTTCCAGACCACTGTAGAGGCGACTCATTTGATGGCTGATTTCATTTTGCTGCACGCTGATCATGAGCAGATCTTGCGGCGCTGTCTCGGCAAGTTGGGCAAAATCCTCGCCATAGCCAGGCGTAAAGAGACCGAGATCCTGGCAGCAGCAGGTAATTTGATGCAGTTTGAGCCAGTCAGTGGTGTGGCGGGCAATGGCCTGGTGCCGGTGCTGCAAGCGCAGTGCTTCTGTCAAGGTGGCCAGGCAGGACGACAGTACCTTTGCTTGCTGCTGGAGTTCGTGGATTTCGGGCAGCAACTGTGGTTTTAAACGAGTGGACTGATGATTGCGCGTCAGCGCCAGGGCGGTGGCGACAACGGGTGCGGGGAAGGCACGAGCATGCATGCGCAGAATTAATTGGCATATCGCCACTATCTGCTCCGAATAGACTGCGTATTCACGGTAAATTCGTACCAATAAGTCGGTGATGCCCAGTATGGGAATCAACTCATGTAGGTCACCGAGATGTTTGGCCGCCGGGTAACCTGTGCCGTCAAATCGTTCGTGGTGATCCCGCACTAGCTCAACCAGCAGGCTAGGCCCTTGGCTGCGCAAAATCATGCCGGCGGCTACAGGCCCGTGCGCCTTGATGGCGTCGGTGATCATAAAACTGTCATTCAAGTGCTCTTCGCCGTGGGTTAGGGGGTAATACAAAAATCCCATGTCATGACAAAGCCCGGCGGCAAATATCATCTGGCATTCGTAGGGCGTTTTTTGCAATGACACGGCGATAGAATGCCCCGCAACGGCCGAAAACAGGCTGCTGTAATAGGTCGTTGGCAGCAGTTTAGCGAGCAAGCTGAGATGTTGAGTTAAGGCTGGATATTGATAAAAAAACGCTATGGCGTTTTCGAGCGACTCAGGCAGGCCATGGTTGTAGAGTGCGTGCAAACCGGGATTCGAGGCGATAAAGCGCGCCAAGTGTTCTGTGAACTCCTCGACGCCGAGGCCGACAGGCGTTTGCCCGTCAGACGGATTAGCCGACGCGAGCGGTAAAGTTTGCAGGTTGATGTCAAATTGAGATTGCCAGGGTGTCATATTCACAACTCAATAGGCAGGCAATAAAACGGGCTATCAGGCACTGCTTCAGCCCTATCGGGCACTGTTTCAAGCCCTATCATCCAGCCATGCCGTCAAATACGAGGCGGTTGCGACCGACGGCAGGGTGCTTGGACTCTGAATAAGTGTAGAAAGTCTTGGCAGGCACTGCCCTCAGCCTGAGCCGAGTGGTGATTTTGAGGGGCTGTAAGGTCGGCAATCCCTTGCCAAGTCATTCTCTCCCATGACTGTCTCTCATGACTGTCTCGAATGATGATCCGACAGCGACTGTCTCGAGGGTCAATAACGCCTTAGGCGCGTTTGAGTAAAGCGACGAGCTTTTCCTTCAAGGCGGCAAGCTGAGTCGATTTCTCGTCCTCGCTCAAGGTGTCATCTGCTTTGATCGCCAAAATGGCCTTATTGATCTCGTCTATCTGCGCCTTGATGTCACTGGGGAATGGATCTTTTGGTTCTTGTGGATCTTTAGGTGTTACGGGATCTTTTGGATCTTGCGGTGTGTCGATGGTGCTTTTACCGGTCAAGAGTTCAGCAATCATCATTTTGTATTGCGCAATCTTGGCCTGTTTTTCATCCCAGCTTAAAGTGCTGTCGTCGAGCACGGCTTTAATCATTGCCTGGAGGTTCTTAATGATCTCGACGCGATTGGGATCGACAGGCTTATCGTCAGGGTTAGGCACGGGCAGTGTGGGCGGTGTGGCACCCAAGGTTGTGATCAATCGTGCAGTCACTTTCCCCTCGGCTGTGTACAGGCCTTCGATGAAGACTTTATCGCCGTCAGCACCCAGTTTGAGCTGTGTGATATCCAGTTTAGGAATCAAACGGGTTTCTGAGGTGACTTCAACCAAAATGCCTTCGCTGGTCGTCAGCAGATTGCCCTCAACCTTTTCGATCGTGGTGTGCAGCCGAGCACGCTCAATCGCGGGGTTGGCTTCGGGTTTGGTGTTCAAACGGGTGATGGCTTTTGCAATGGTCACGCCGTCTTTTTTGTAGCCTTGCACCAATAATTTGTCACCTAGGCGTAAATTCTCAAAGCTGAAAAAACGCTCACCCTCTTCGCGATCGATGAAATTGGTGTCGGCTTGGATGCTGAAAGTACGACCCATAATTTGAAGGGTTTTGGCCGTGGCATCCAGCTGTTCCACAGTGCCGACCAGGCTTAAGGTGGTAGCCGAATCGCGTTTGATCGTCTCGACTTTGATTTTGCCATCGGCACCCACCTTGCCCGTCACTAAAACCACTTCCCCAGAAACCATGTCAGTCGGATTCTGGCCGAGGGTAATCGCCGTGACGTTGGTCAGTGGCTTGCCATCCAAGGTCCACTCGCCTTTAGGGTTACGTTTGATGGGACCTGTTATTTCAATGGTGTCTTTGGGTTTGATGACGGGCGTCTTCAGGACCATCAGTACACCCTCTGCCACCAACGTTTGATCAACCAGTGAGCCGCGTACCAGCGCTTTTTGACCTTTAGCCAGTTCGGCGCCTTGCAGGTTGGCTTTGCTGTAGTCGACCTTTTGCCCATCAATAATCAACGTCATAGTGGCGGTGTCTAGGCTTTCAATCACGCCAAATAAACGGGTTAGCTTGGCTTCTGTGGCATCCTCATCATCGGCGATCGAGACGTGGGTAGCCTTAATGGTGCCATCGGCTTGTGGCTGGCCGTGAATCTGCACCACAACACCAGCGGCCAGGGGAGCGAGAGTGGCAGGGTCGATGTTGCCTGCGAGATGGGTTTCAGGACCAATAACAATCTTTTTGCCAAGGATGGTCAGGCTGGAGGTCATGGGATCTACTGAGTCGAGCGGCCCTGCCAACTTGGCAAATGCATAGACCTGCTTGGCGTGTGACTTGCCATCCGCTTTGACTGTGCCTTCGACTTCTACCGTCATGCCGACGTCTAAATCCTCTTCGCGAATGCTTTTGCCGTTCAGGCTGAAAGTAGCGCTATCGGTTTCGTAGTGAACACCGTTGACGATCACGCTGCCGAAACCATCAATTTCACCGGCTGCCACTACAGAAACGGGTGTATCCGTGTTAGGGGTTGTCGTTTGTGCTGTATCGGTACCGCCGGTGCAGCCAGTCATCAAGGCTGCGATGGCCGCTGTCAGCATAAGGTGCTTGGGGACTAAACGTGTTTTCATGGCGAAGTCTCGTTGTTGGGTTGTTTTTTTGTTATCGGGTGTTAGGCGTTTTGCCTTATGTGAGAATATAAACATCACATATGGAATGTAAACGACTTTTTAACGAGGGCCGGGGCAGGCTGTTATGAATGCGAGCACCATCGCATTTATGGCATGATGGCGGCGGAATTTTGTCGTTCCAAGTGGATTATTTTGCTGTAAGTGGGTTAAATGACTTCATATATGGTTTGTATTGGTTGGCGTTTAGTGATAATCGAGAGGGGTCTTTATGACGCGAGCGCCTGACGAGGATCCATCATCGGATAGTGCACTCATTGATGCGGCGCTGGCGGATATGTTGGCGCCCTTGGTTGGCATGCTGCTGCGCAATGGTGTGACCTATCAGCATTTTTGTGCGCTGGCTAAAGCCCAGTTTGTGGCAGAGGCACAGCGCGATTTTGGAGTGCGTGGGCGCCCGACTAACAGTGCGCGGATATCGGCCATCACCGGGATTGACCGAAAAGAAGTGAAGCGCCTCAAGGAGCAGCTCGTGGCCGGCGGCTCTCCAGCGCTGCCGCAAGCCGCCCAAGATAAAATGTCTCGTTTAGTGCGTGCTTGGCACGAAGACAAAGCCTTTTTACTGGCCGACGGAACGCCGGCTCTTTTAAGCATAGAGGGGGATGAACCGAGTTTTAAAACCCTAGCGCGGCTTTATGGCGGTGGAATGCCTGTGAAAGTCGTTTTGAAGGAGTTGATGCGAGCGCAGGTGGTTGTTGAAGTGGGCGACAGACTCCAGATCACCCGTCCTTTCTATTCGCCGCCTACGGCGAATCCGGAGGCACTGGTGCGTGCCGGTGGTGTCGTGAAGGATCTTGGTAGCACCCTCTTGCACAATATTTACCGTGTTGCGGAAAAGAAACGGCTCCGACCGCGCTTTGAGCGGCGAGCCTTTAACCGCGAGCTGCCGACCGAACACGCCGATGCCTTTACCCAATTTTTACACCAGCAGGGGCAAGCCTTTTTGGTGCAGGCAGCCGAATGGCTGGACGCCCATGAAAATCCGAGTCTTCCGTCGGCATTGAAGGCGCGTGTCGGGGTGGGGCTCTATGGTATTTACGATGAAACTGATCAAAACGAGGATGTTTGAATGACTGCTCTGGGTATCTCTCTTAGAAAGGCGTGTATGAAGTGCCGAGCAAGAATGGTCGTTTATATGGTGCTCGGTCTCGGTCTTGTCGCTTGCGGCGAAACGGCAGATGTGCCTGCCAGCACGGATGGCCAAGCAAACACCACTGTGATTGACGGCAGTGGGGCGCCAGTGCCTACCTTGGCGATTGCAGGCCCTATCGAAGGGTTTGGCAGCGTCATTGTCAATGGCGTTCATTACGACACTGGCAAGGCCGACATCCTGATTGACGGGCTCCCTGCCGATGAGGCCGAGTTGGCCCTCGGCGATTTTATTCACATTGAGGCCAGTCGCTCTGCCGAGGGCTCCTGGCAGGCTGCGCGGATTCTTGCTGAAACCGCCGTTGAAGGCCCGATTGGTGCTATTGATCGAGCAAATCAGACCATTACAGTGCTCAATCACCGCATTCACATAGCCGACGATACGCTGTGGGACGAGATGGGTATGGATATTGACGCATTAGAAAAAGGTGATTGGGTCAGTGTCAAAGGTGCCAATGCGTTTGATGGCACTGTGCAAGCGACACGCATTGAACAGCCGCTCCAAATCCACCGAAAAATTGTTGTCAGTGGCCGGGTCACTCTCTGGTCGCTTGAGCAGCAACGTTTCACCTTGGGTGGCCTGCAGGTGGATACACAGGGCTTAGCGGATCTGGGTTCGCTTCGCAACGACCTGCTAGTGACCATCGAGGGTGAGCTGCTGCCTGAACTCCAGCAGGTTAGGGCCACCAAGTGGCGTTTGATTGCAGAGCCTGGCAACCAGGTCGCGGCGGCCATTGCCTTTGAAACGCAAGGCAGCTTGCGCAAGAGCGCTGCGGGCTGGCAGCTTGGGATTTTCACGCTGACGCTGAGCGCCACGACACGCATCGAAGGTGGAAGCCTCAATGATTTGCGCGAGGGCGCCTGGGTCACTGTATCGGGCAGCGTGAAAGACCGGGTGTTGGAAGCCGACGTCATTCGATTAAAACCGCAGATGTCGGCACGCTGGGTGGGCGTCATTGTGGGCTTGCAGCCGGCAGAACAGGGCGGGCGATTTGGTCTTATGCAGATAGAGGTCACAGCCAATACGCCGGGTAGCCCGTTCGGCGCTATTTTTGATGTTCAAGTGGATGCGCAAACGATTTTGGCCTTTTACCCACCGAGTCAGAGCGATAGGGAAGCTGATTTTGAGCGATTGCGCCTGGGTGACAGCGTTACGGTGATAGTCTCTCGGCAGGGCGATAGCTGGTTGGCGCGGCTGATTACGGTAAACCTCAAGCCTCTTACTGGTCGATAGACCGATACCGGATCAGCCCCACAAGCCGATCACAATCCTTTCACAACCTAACCTTTTGTGGGTGGCGGCTTGGCAAGTGACGGTTTTTTGCACAATTAAAACAAACGTTCGCCAGTAATTTGACGAGCTGCGCAAGCTTGACTATTACTTAACGACACGCAGGTGGCGAGCCCAGCTGAATCGTCGCTGCAGAGTGAACAGGTCAATGCTTCGGGTTAACAAGGGTTGTGTTAGCTGTCGTGAAGCCAAGAGGAGCCCACATGTTAGGTGAAAAAAGCGTTTTGTTTTTGGAAGACGATTTGGATTGCTGTCAGGTTGTACAACAAATTTTTGCGTTTATTGGCGAGTCATTGACGGTCAGCAGCTATGCCAATTGGTTAGAAAAAACGCAAAAGGGCGGGGCGCAAGCCGAGGATTGGGCTCTGGTCATTTTGGGATCTCAGCGGGGTGGCGTCTGCGACTTGGCGGCACAAGTGCAGGATTTAAAACACAAAATGCCAGCGGCGGCTGTCTTGACCCTCGGCAGCCATTACGCGCCGGAAATGGACAAGCTGGATGACGCGCAAAAGCGGCGCGTATTGACAGGCTTGCCCTATCCATTTAATTACACACAACTGATTGATGCGCTGCACCGGGCGCAGCGATTTAACCAGGCCCACCTTAATAATCAGCGAGCACCCACTCAGCGCCCCGTTCACTTGTTTCGCAGTTTGGTCGGCTCCAGCAAGGAAATTCAATCCTTACGGCAGGTCATGGCGCAGGTGGCGGATACCGATGTGACTGTCCTCATCGAGGGGGAGTCCGGCACCGGTAAAGAAGTTGTTGCCCGCAACCTTCACTACCATTCGCCGAGGCGCGAGGGCCCATTTGTGCCGGTCAATTGCGGTGCTATACCGGCCGAGCTACTCGAAAGCGAATTGTTCGGCCATGAAAAAGGTGCCTTTACGGGGGCGATTAGCGCGCGTGCAGGCCGTTTTGAACTGGCCGAGGGGGGCACGCTGTTTCTCGATGAGATAGGCGATATGCCCCTGCATATGCAAGTCAAAATTTTGCGGGTATTGCAGGAAAAAACTTTTGAGCGCGTCGGCGGAACCAAAACCTTTGCGACCAATGTGCGCATTATTGCAGCGACCCATCGCAACCTGGAAGGCATGATTACAGAGGGGCGTTTTCGGGAGGATTTGTATTACCGGTTAAATGTTTTCCCGATTGCCATGCCCTCGTTGAAAAGTCGTGCCGAGGATATTCCGCTGTTAATTAACGAACTGGTGTCGCGTTTGGAAAGTGAGCAGCGCGGCTCGGTGCGATTTAATTCGGCCGCGATTTTGAGCTTATGTCAGCACTCTTGGCCCGGCAATGTGCGTGAACTGGCGAATCTGGTTGAGCGCATGGCGATTATGCATCCCTTCGGGGTGGTGGGTGTCCAGGATTTACCCGAAAAGTACCGCAATAGCAGCCTGGCTACAGAGGAGTCGTTTGACCTGGATGAGAACAAAAGCTTGGCTCCGCAGGTGGTTAGCCTCAATGATCGCGCGTTGCTACCAGAGGATGGTATCGATCTGAAGGAGTACATCACGGGTTTGGAGCAAAACCTCATTCAGCAGGCCTTGGATGACTCCGGCGGTGTTGTGGCCAGGGCCGCTGAGCGCTTGGCGATTCGGCGCACGACCCTCGTTGAAAAAATGCGCAAATACGGCATGACCCGCTAATAATAGGGCATGACCCGCTAATAGTCGCGCCTTGGCGCCCCTTCTCGCCGGGCCGATCGTACCGGGGTTTCGGCCGCTGGCAGAATATTTGGGTAAGGAATACACATTTCGCGCCAAATACCCGTATAATCACGCCATTTTTTAGGGCATAACCCGAGAGCGATCAGGCTGCGCCCACGTCGGACGCGGTGTTTTTATCCTTAGGGGTTATGCAGTCTACTTTATTGACTGAAAAGGCGGAATGATTGATGGCTATTGAGCGCACCCTTTCTATTGTTAAACCGGATGCGGTTGGCGATAACGTTATTGGGAAAATTTACACCCGTTTCGAAGAGGCTGGTCTCAAGGTTGTGGCGGCTAAAATGGCCTTTTTAACGCCTGAAAAGGCTGGCGGTTTTTATGCTGAGCACAAAGAGCGCCCCTTTTTTGGTGAGTTGGTTGATTTCATGACGAGTGGGCCTGTCATGATTCAGGTGCTAGAGGGCGAGGACGCTGTTGCACGCAACCGCGATTTAATGGGCGCCACTAACCCGGCCAATGCTGCACCCGGTACCATTCGCGCCGATTTTGCCAAAGAAGTCGCGCGCAATGCAGTGCATGGTAGTGACTCGTCGGTGTCTGCCGCGCGTGAAATCGCGTATTTCTTTGAGCCCTCTGAGATTTTTAGCCGTTAAATCGAGGCATTTGTGTCCCCTATTGATACTCCGTTGAGTGCACCGCTTGTTATTGTCAGTGATGCGCGCGTTAACTTGTTGGGATTTTCTCAGGCTAAGTTAGAGGCATTTTTTGCTGAACTCGGCGAGAAGCCTTTCCGCGCTCAGCAATTGATGAAGTGGGTGCACCAGTTGGGTGTGCTCGACTTTGACGCCATGAGCAATATCAGCAAGCCGTTGCGCGAGACACTCAAGCGCCTTGCCGAGTTGCGCCCGCCGGAGGTGTTGCAGCAGTGGGATAGTCAAGATGGGACACGCAAGTTCTTGATTGGCGTTAGCGGCGGCAATGCGGTGGAAGCGGTCTATATTCCCGAAGGCGAGCGCGGAACCCTGTGTGTGTCTTCGCAAGTGGGTTGTTCGCTTGATTGCAGCTTTTGTGCGACCGGCAAACAAGGCTTTAATCGCGATTTAACCGCCGCCGAGATTATTGGCCAGGTGTGGCTGGCAGCCAAATCGTTTGGCCAGCTCAGCGAAAAGGGGCCGCGCAAAATCACCAATGTGGTCATGATGGGCATGGGTGAGCCCTTGTTGAATTTTGACAATGTCGTGGATGCCATGAACCTCATGATGCACGATTTTGCTTATGGGCTTTCAAAGCGGCGTGTCACCTTGAGTACCAGTGGCGTGGTGCCGATGCTCGACAAACTGGGTGAGCATACCGATGTGAGCCTCGCGATTTCGTTGCATGCGCCAACGGACGCCTTGCGCAATGAGCTGGTGCCCATCAACCGCAAATACCCTATAGCGCAGCTGCTCGCTTCTGCTCAGCGCTACATACAAGGCCTGCCGGATAATCACCGCAAAATCACGATTGAATACACCTTGATCGACCAGGTCAATGATCGCCCAGAGCATGCTGTGGCGCTCGCTGAGTTGCTGAAAGAGATTCCGGTCAAAATCAATTTGATTCCCTTTAACCCCTTCCAGCTGTCGAATTATAAACGCGTTAGTAACAATGCCTTGCGCCGGTTTCAAACCATTTTGATTGAGGCGGGCTATACCACCACGATTCGAACGACACGCGGGGATGATATAGACGCTGCCTGTGGTCAGCTGGCGGGTGAAGTCAATGATATTACGCGCCGCAGTCAGCGTTATGGCACCCTAGGGTTCCCATCCTCTTCCGCGCTTCAACCTTAGGTATTCAGGAATCTGTCCTATGCGCTTTGGTTTGCAATTTTTCAGAGCTTGCCGCGAGTGCGATCTGCCTTCGTCGGCAGTCTATCGTTTCGCGAGGCGTTTTCGGGGATGGGTGCTGAGCGCCGGATGTGTCTGGTTGTTGTTTGGCTGTGTGGCGTCTCAAGAGGCCAGTCGGGAGGTGGACCCTAAAAAGGCGATCAACACCCGCTTGGAGCTTGGCAATAAATACCTGGATGCCGGCAATCGCGATTTGGCGCTACGCCAGTTTTTAGAGGTGTTAGATAGCGATAAAAAAAATGCGGTAGCTTGGCAGGGGTTGGCTGCGGTACACCAGCAAAATCGGGAATATAAAGAAGCGGAGAAAGCCTTTAAAAAAGCGCTTGCCTATTCAAGTCAAAAAGACAAAGCCGATGTGCAATACCATTACGCGGGCTTTTTGGTCCAACACAAACGCTTCGCCGAGGCCAAAAAAATGTTCCAGGCGGCCTCGAAAGACCTTGCATACAGTCGCCGTGCGCATGCGATTTATTACGCCGGGCGCTGTGAGCTGGAGCTGGGTAATACGGATACCGCCGAAGCGCTGTTTGAGCATGCATTGAATTTGCGCGCCCGCTTGGGCGGTGCCGCTTTGGAGTTGGCGGATCTCGCTTTTGCCAAACGCGAGTATGACAGCGCAAAACGCTATCTGGATCACTTTGAATCCGTCAGCAAGCCATCTGCGCGCAGCTTATGGCTGGGTATCCGGATTGAGCGGATTTTTGGTAATGACGACAAAATCGCCAGTAAAGCCATGGCGCTTAAAAATCTTTTTGGCTATTCCAAAGAGTATTTGGAATATCAACGGTTGCTGGAGTCGGCAGAATGAGTGGTGATATGCCTGAACACCTTAGACCCGATCTCCCTAGGTCAGATCCCCCTAGGTCTGATCAATTGACGCCTGAAAAACTCAAGCCTGGTCAGTTGTTAGCAAAGGCGCGTCTGGAGCGCGGGCTGACGCTGGCTGACGTTGCTAAAACAACGCGTATTGTGGTGGCGCGCTTGCAGGCACTTGAACGTGATGACTATGAGCAGGCCGGAGTTGTGTCTGCCTATGTGACGGGTTACGTCAGAGCCTATGCCAAGGCAGTCGGGTTGGTTGAGGCGCCTTTGGTACAGGCAATCGAAGCGCATTTTGCGGCCACGGCAGAGCGCCAAGCCCAGTTGGCTCCGCCCGCTCCTTCACATAAACCCTTGCCGTGGATGCTCATTTTGGCGACCTGCCTCGCCTTGGCGGCCTTTATTGGCTTGGGGCAGTGGGTATGGCGCCAGATGGATAAAGCCCAGCCACATTTTTCGGTTCCGAGCGGCTATTCGGGTGATGCGATGGCGCCACCGGCAAGGTCAACCGATGCGCCATCAGATTTGCCGCCGCCGTCCGCCAGTGATTATCCCACTGCGGCAGAGGCTGCCACACTCGAAGAACCCATGACGGCAGTTGAGGTATTGGCAAGCTCTGAGGCGAATACCAGTACCGCTAGCCGTGCCGAAGCGAATCTGGCGCCAGTCGATCCCCTCGTAGCTCAGGCGGTTAGTAAAGGTGAGGGGCCGGATTTGCTGAGCCTGGTTTTCCAAAATGATTGTTGGTTTGAAGTCTACGATGCGGCAGGGAATAAATTGGATTCGTATCTCGCTGTGGCAGGGACTGCACTGACGCTGCGCGGTTTAGCCCCGTTTGCTGTCAAATTGGGCAATCCGGGTGCGGTGAGTCTGTCGGTCAATGGCCGGCAAGTGCCGCTTGAGGCAACAGGACGCGTGCTGCGTTTACAGGTTGGCCCTTAGGTCATTCTTGCCGCACTGGCTGCCGCTATCGGGAACGTTTTTGTCCGCTTGTGTTCTTATCCGTTTTTTTGAGCTTTGAGGTGTGTCATGCACTGTGAGTCACCTATTGTCCGCCGTCAGTCACGGCAAATCTGGGTTGGTAAGGTGCCGGTTGGCGGTGGCGCGCCCATCAGCGTTCAAAGTATGACCAATACCAGCACCGATGACGTTGCAGCCACAGTGGCGCAAATTCGCCGTTTGGAGCAAGCCGGTGCCGATATCGTGCGCGTCTCGGTGCCGACGCTCGAGGCTGCCGATGCTTTTGGCGCCATTCGGGCACAGGTGTCTGTGCCCTTGGTTGCTGATATTCATTTTGATTACCGCATTGCGCTGAAAGTCGCCGATTTGGGTGTGGATTGTCTGCGCATTAACCCTGGGAATATTGGGCGTGAAAAGCGGATTCAAGCGGTTGTGGATAAAGCCCGTGATTTGAATATCCCGATTCGAATTGGCGTGAATGCCGGCTCGCTCGAAAAAGACATTCAGCAAAAATACGGTGAGCCCACGCCGGAAGCCTTGGTGGAATCGGCGCTGCGCCATGTGCACATTTTGCACGATTTGAACTTCGAAAATTTTAAAGTCAGTGTCAAAGCCAGCGATGTGTTTATGGCTGTGGCAGCCTACCGGTTGTTGGCTCGCCAAATCGATCAACCTCTGCATTTGGGTATCACTGAGGCGGGCGGCTTGCGGTCTGGCACGGTAAAATCAGCGGTCGGGCTGGGCATGTTGTTGATGGAGGGTATCGGCGATACGCTGCGCATTTCATTGGCAGCCGATCCAGTCGAAGAGGTCAAAGTGGGGTGGGATCTCCTCAAGAGTTTGAAGCTGCGCAGCAAAGGTATTAACTTTATCGCTTGCCCCAGCTGTTCGCGGCAAAATTTTGATGTCATCAAGACGGTCAATGAACTTGAAAACCGTTTAGAGGACATAGTCACGCCTTTGGATGTCGCCATTATCGGCTGTGTGGTGAATGGCCCTGGCGAAGCGCGCGAGGCAGACATTGGGTTGGCGGGCGGCTCGCCGCGCAATCTCGTGTATCGCGATGGCGAGCCAGATGGCAAGCTCGATAATGCGCAGCTCGTGGACGAGTTGGAAGCGATGATTCGAGCCAAAGCCAAAGCCAAGGCCCTGATCGAGGAAAACCTCATTGTGAAAGCCTAACCGC
>JACCDR010064943.1_pt1 | contig 24303 bp, 17 predicted proteins | sample 7446431 | NCBI WGS metagenome assembly JACCDR01 (sample SAMN15323443, study PRJNA562643) | freshwater metagenome | isolation source: river surface water | place: USA:Blue River Watershed | collected 2017-08-17 | reverse complement strand
TAGAAGGCGCGAGCGAAGAGCCGGGTGCGCCGAAAGTGGTGGCCAATAACCTGATGATGGTGCTGATCCAAATTATGATTTTGGACATTGTATTCTCGTTGGATTCGGTGATTACGGCGGTGGGTTTAGTGAATGACATTGAAATTATGTCGATTGCTATTATCACGGCCGTGGCGGTGATGATGTTTGCTGCCAAATCGATCGGTGACTTTGTGGATGCCCATCCAACCATTAAGATTTTGGCGTTATCGTTCTTAATCTTGGTGGGCTTTACCCTCATTATCGAAGGCTTCGATGTGCATGTGCCAAAAGGCTACATTTACTTTGCTATGGCGTTCTCGGTGGTGGTGGAGATGATCAATATCCGCTTACGGAAAAAATCCACACCAGTACAGCTGCATAAACAGACGCCGGATTAATACTCCGGTTAGCATATGGTTCGGCAACGCTGAACCCATGTATATCAAGCATGCAACTCAATGAAAATGGCGGTAAATACCGCCATTTTTTATTGTTTATAAGCATGCGATGGTCAAAATTAACGCCCAATATGCCCGCTTCGACCAAATACCGGGATCGTCAGGTGCCAGCGGATCGCCGCCAGGCGTAATGCCAACAATGCCAACATTGCCAGTGGCATAGCGGTCATCGCAGGTGTGTTGAACGCCAGCAGCTGGGTGTAGACCAAGCCGCCAAAAATACAACATACCGCATACAACTCACCACGAAATACCAGCGGGATTTCCCGACACAACACATCGCGGATCATGCCACCGCAGACGCCACTCATAGTTCCCATCATGATGGCGACAAAATCGGAGGTGCCATGATCGAGCGCCTTTTGCGTACCCATAATGACAAAAAACGCTAATCCAATCGCATCGGCAATTTGTAAGGCATTGTTTGGGATGGTTAGGCGTTTACGCACCAACAAAATAGTGAGTGCTGCCGCGGCGAAAATGGCATAAAAGTAGCTGTTATCACTCAGCCAAATGACTGGCACATCCAGGATCACATCGCGCACTGTACCGCCACCAATGGCGGTCACCGTGGCCAATACTACGACACCAAATCCATCCATTTGTTTGCGCCAAGCTGCGAGCGTACCAGAAACGGCAAACACTGCGATGCCTAATAAATCGATCCAATGAAAATACAATTCCATCATGAACTCCTTGCCGCTGGTGATCCAGCTTCATACCTTAGGCTATGATACAGCCTTCAGCGACCACAAGGATGATTTCCATGCGTTTTTTCAAGACGGCATTGCTTGATATATTGTTGCTACTGGCGTGGGTGCCGCTGCTCTTCGGTATGGTGATGTTGCTTACGCATTGGCAAGTCCAGCGCTCGGTGCGTGATGCCAATCTTGTGCTGGCGCAGTGGAGCCAGCTGGAGCAGTTGCCTTTATTGCGGTTGGAAGTCGATAGTGCCCGCTTGCGCTGGCCAAGCTCGCCAACGCAGTTTTGGACCAGCGGCTGGCAGGCTCCCATCTTGCAGTTGGCGGGGATCCGATTGCAGCTAGGGCATCTGACGCTGGCACACTCGGCGCGTGTGGATGTCGCTGGGTTAGCAATGTGGCAGATGCCGGCACAGTTAAAATTAAAAATGTCAGATCTGCATCTGTTGCCACAATGGTGGTGGCCCGGCCAAACACCGGCGCAGCAAGCGTTGATCGCCAAACCCGCGTTTTCACTTGATCTGCAATGGTTTTATGCAGCAGAACCTCCAACGCATAATCAAGCTGCGCTACGTATCCCTGCAGAGATGAAGTCTGCCGATTTTACCTCGGCTGAAATGACTACGCCGGAACATGGTTATCCGCGGCAGGCGGATGCGCATGGCATTGCGGCTGTACCAAAAGGGCGTTGGCAGTTATCTGTGCAGCTGAACTATCAACAAGCGCAGCACCACGAACCCGTTTTTCAAATGGGTATCGAATGGCAACAGATGGCGCCGCTTTGGCAATTATTGCAACAACAACAACACCTTGCTGCTCAGCTGGGCTGGCTGCAACCGAGCGCCGCGCAGTGGCAGTCCGCTTGGCAACAGGCGCGATGGCAGCGTTGGCAGTGGCAGCTACAAACACCAACCACATGGCCGATATTTCCACAATTGGCGACTTTGACGGATAGGCCGGAGATGACAGGTGCATTGTGTGCGCCGTTTATCGAGTTACTAAAAACCGTGCAACAGCAGTGGGCTCGTTCAGATCGTAGCGCTGTGTTTGCTCGGTTTGACCAGTTGGATTTAACAAATTGTTATTAATTTATGATGTTTATTGTCCCTTCTATGACGCCAAAGTTGCGATAATGCAGTGATATTTTTCTGATATTACCTTTTTTAACGTTGTGGCCTTGGTTTTTTCGCTAAGGTAAATCCGCGCTCGTACAAAATTTACACAAACTTTTACCACGTCGCCGACGCCATATGCATCGGTCATTCCTAGTTCATGCGAATAGGTTTTCACCGCGCCATCTATGGTGTTTACCCACAGCGATGATGCGGTGTTGTATGACTGGGGATGCCGAAGCCGCGGACGGTCAACATAAAAGCGTGAATGTACGAGCGACACATCCAGGAACATAACAAACAACGAGAAAGAGGAACACCTCATGAAATTTACCCCAAAAATGACCTGCATTGCGGCGGCGATCGTGCTGAGCTGCAGCGGTGTTGCACAAGCGGCCAGCGTGAAAGCAGCGGAACAAGCGTTGAGCGGTCAACAATTGCAAATGATGGCCAGTCCATCGATTGCTGCGGACAGCAACGGCATGAAGTTTGTGGCAAAACAGCAGGTTAAACGGGCAGATGGTCAGCTGCGTGTGCGGTATCAACAAATGTATAACGGCGTTCCAGTGTGGGGCCATAGTGTGGCTGCGATTGCGGCCAGCAATGGCATGCAGGACATTAGTGGAACTGTGATTGAAGGTTTGGATGCCGATATTCCAGATGCCAAACCACGCCTCGCGGCAGCTGACGCCGTTGCCAAAAATCGGGCTCAGCACCTAGCGGCATTATCGTTTGCCAGCCCGGATCAACATACGGCAGAGTTATCTATTCAAAAACTACAAACTAACAATGCCAAACTGTGGGTGTATTTGGATCAGCAAGAACGCGCCCGTTTGGTTTATATCACTTCCTATGTGACCGAAGTAAACGGTGAACCCAGCCGGCCATTTAGCATTATCGACGCCAATACTGGCGAAACCTTGCAGCAGTGGGAAGGTATTGCGCATCAAAATGCCACTGGGCCTGGCGGCAACCAAAAAACTGGGCAGTATCAATACGGCACCACCTATGGTTATTTAGATGTCGACGCAAACTGCCGGATGAGTAACGTTAACGTCGATACTATCAATATGAATGGGGCAACGTCGGGCGGTACTGTGTTCCAATTTACCTGTCCAAACAACACCTTTAAAGCAATCAACGGCGCTTACTCACCTTTAAACGATGCGCACTATTTCGGTGGTGTGGTGTTTAACATGTATAAATCCTGGTTTAACGTCAATCCGTTAAATACCAAGTTGAAAATGCGGGTGCATTACAGCTCAAACTATGAAAACGCTTTCTGGGATGGTACCCAAATGACCTTTGGTGATGGCGGTTCTCGCTTTTATCCATTGGTGAGCTTGGATGTATCGGCACATGAAGTCAGCCATGGTTTTACCGAGTTTAACTCGGGTCTGGTGTATAGCGCGCAGTCCGGCGGGATCAACGAAGCTTTCTCAGACATGGCGGGTGAAGCTGCCGAATATTTCATGAAAGGCAGCAACGATTGGCAGGTTGGGGCGGATATTTTTAAAGCCACCGGTGCTTTACGTTATATGGATGATCCAACACGTGACGGACGCTCGATTGGACATGCCAGCAATTACACCAGTGGTATGGATGTGCATCATAGCTCAGGGGTGTTTAACCGAGCGTTTTACCTGTTAGCCACCAAGTCGGGATGGAATACCCGCAAAGCGTTTGAAGTTTTTGTCATTGCCAACCAAGTGTATTGGACTGCGAATTCGACCTTTAACCAAGGCGCGGATGGTGTTTGTAAAGCCGCTAAAGACAAAGGTTACAGCACAGCCGATGTGGCGGCTGCCTTCACGACGGTCGGTGTGACGACCACACAGTGTGGCGGTACCACACCGCCAGGTGGTGGCAATTCCGGCACTATTCCGAACTTAGCGGCGGCAAAAGGTGCTTGGGTTTACAACACCATCGCAGTGCCAGCGGGCATGACCAAACTGACGGTGACTATTGCCGGTGGTACTGGCGATGCCGATCTGTACTTGCGTTTAGGCAGCAATCCAACCACATCAAGCTATACCTGCCGTCCATATAAAGCAGGCAATAGCGAAACCTGTACCATCACCAATCCAGCGGCGGGGACTTGGCATGTGGGGATCCGTGCCTATGCTGCCTTTAGTGGTGTAACAGAAACCTGGCAATATCAATAACGCTATCCGTCGTTATCATAAAAACACACCAACCATGTGGTTGGTGTGTTTTTTTATGCACTGTCGTTGTGGAGAGCATCGCGGTCAGATATTTTACCAAAAATGCATGTTTTCCTCTGCGCGCCCCTCGACAAACGCACGGCTGGCAGTAACACTGAAGGATACAAAGGATTATTCTATCGCGAGTCCGGCAGCAAGTGGTTTGCGTCTGAAGCGGGTTCTGCATCAAGGAGCAAATCATGCAACTTCATTTGATATTGGTTCTTTTGGCACTCATCCTCAATGTCAGTTTGTGGTTGACCACGAGTTCATTCAGCTCGATGTTGATACCCAATGTGTTACTAGGTATAGCGACTTGGTTTTTACTTCGGCAACAGCAGCACATCCAGCAACAACAACAAGAGCGACTCGCGTTTGCGCAGCAATTAAGTCAATTGTTACAACAATTGCATTTGCCTCTGCGTCAAGGCGATACACTGTTAGCGCAACTTCGCTTGTTAGGAGACTCCCATCAGGCGCAGGCTCGACGTGAGCAAGAAATTCGTCATTTAGTGCGCGTGCAAGGCCTGATTGATCATGACCTTGCCATTGGTAATCGCATCTTTTTTGAAAGCAAATTGCACTATTACCTTACCGAATCACAAGAAGCGGCGCAGGGCTGTTTGTATCTTTTACAATTGAGTCAGCCGGTGAATGCGCAGCAAAGTGGCTATAACCACTTACAACGTCTTACCGCTTGTACCGAGCTGATTGCCCAGCTCACCAGCGGCTACACCCCTGTGGTGTTGGCGCGTATCGCCGATACCGATATTGCGGTGCTGATCCCTGGGATCGCACAAAAAGAAGCGGAGGCTTTGGGTGATCGACTGGTGGCGTTAGTCTCTCGCCTGAATGAATTTAATGATATTGCCGATTATGATGCTTTGCATTTGGGCTTTGTGATGTATCAGCAAGGACAGCAGCCATATCAAGTGATGGCGGAAGCTGATATGGCGCTGAAAACTGCGCAGCTGCAAGGGCCAAACGCTGCTTATGGTTTTATTGCACCGGAAAAACCAAAGATCAAAGGGTCGGTCTGGTGGCGAACCGAGCTTACCAATGCCTTGCAAGAACAGCGCTTTATGCTGAGCTTTCAGCCGGTGTTTTCATGGTCAGATAGTGATGTGATTGAACATGAGGTGTTAGTTCGGCTGCAAAGTAGTGAAGGCGATAAATTAGCCGCTGCCGTATTTTTACCGATGGCGGCCAACTGTGGTTTATGCGAAAAAATTGATCAGTATGTGCTGTTACGGGCCGCTAAATTGTGCCAACAAGAAGCCACGCGCAGTATTCGCTGCAGCGTCAATTTATCGGTGGAATCGTTGTTAAGCCGGAATTGGCGGCAATGGCTGCAACAAATGGTGCAAGAAGGGCAAATTCAACCACAGATGTTTGCTTTTGAAATCAATGAGTTTCACTTAAATCGGCAGTGTGGTCAGCTCAAGGCACCTTTGCAGCAATTGCAACAACTTGGCTTTGGACTACTGATTGACCAGGTGGGGATCAGCATGGATGCCTGCCCTTATTTGTCTGATTTTGCCATTGATGCGGTGAAGCTACATCCATCCGTTGTGCGTGATGTTGATCAGCAATTGGAACAGCAGCTTTTTATCCGTGGTTTAGTGGCGTCCCACAGTCAAAAAGGCGTCCGAGTGATTGCCACTGGGGTAGAGAACTTGCGCGAGTGGCAAGTGTTGCAACGGCTGGGGGTAAGTGCAGCACAAGGCTACTACTTTAGTCAGCCGCTGGCCGATTTTATGCAACATGAATCCCTACACTAATGCTGGCAAGCCAATACCCTCAGCGCCATTTAAGCAACACTATTCCCGCAAAACCATGCGGCCAAAATAACGCGGTGAACTTAATCCAGCATGACTGCCAAGTTCACTGCCGATGGCCGCGTAGCATGGCATGCTGTGCGGCGGTAATTTTTTGTCGATAGCGCAACCCGTCGATGCCTTGCTCGCCGCCGGTATGAAAAAAACTTAACCGAGTCCCCGCCGGATAGACGCCCGCCCGGATCCGTTCCACCAAGGTATGAAGTGCTTTGCCGGTATACACCGGCTCGACCACACAGCCAAGCTCAGACATATCGAGGCAAAACTGCAACAGTTGTGGCGTAAACTTGGCGTAAGCTTGCTGATCGGCGGCGGGGATAATCTGCCAGCCAGATTTAGCTGATGGCAGGGGGCTGGTTTGCACGGATTTAGGTGGTATCCCAGTGTCTGTTTGCCAATCTAAGCGTTGATAAGCCTGCACTAGTTCATGCACTTTAGTGGGTAAACTGTCATCCTTGACCACGGCAATCGCATCAATAGTATGATCGGGGTAGGCATGGATCAGACCCGCTAAGGTCCCACCGCTGGCGGTAGCGACACAAAGCACATCGGCAGGCCCCTGCGGCGTCTTGGCAAGGGGTAAGCTTGCCACACCTGGGATCGCCCAAGGGCTGGAACCGCCTTCTGGAATGATCAAGGCTTTAGCATAACGCTGCTGCAAGGTCGCAAGATAGTTGATGTCATGCCGTTGTCGATATTCGGCGAATGGCACGGCGATAAGTTGCATACCTTGCTGCTGACAAAACGTCAGTGTGGGATTTTTTGCATCGAATTGTTCGGTTCGAACCATGCCAATGGTTGGGATCTGTTGCCAAGCACCATAGGCGGCCAAGGCGGCTAAATGGTTAGAAAAGGCGCCGCCAAAACTTAGCAATTGTTGTTTGCCCTGCGGTTGCATTTGCGCCACCTGTGCCTTGAGCTTTAACCACTTATTGCCAGAAATAGCCGCCACCTGACAGTGCAGCTGACACACCCACAGTTCGACCTGCTGCTGTTGGCAGATCGGCAATGTCAGTAATTGCCATCGCAGTTCGGTATAGCTATCGAACATGTGTCGGTGGGTGGGCATGTGGTGTTGTGGTGACATGTACAAAATAGCTCGAAATGGCGTCGTTATGACGATGCATCAGATGTTGTATGCATCATACCTTGTCTGCTGGCGAACGCATATTTGTCACAGTGTGATATCGCATTGTACTGCATTGTGTTGCGATAATTTTTGCTATGGATTATTTGTGGTAATTCTTAATGCGGCGTTATATCTACATCTGACTGTACATGTACATAGGTACCGCCAGTGCCAGTGGGCGAGCATTGACTTTTTGCATCGCCAGAGATATGAATCATAACCTAGTTAATTTTATATTTTTTAGTAACTTAGGCTTTGCGCTCACCATGTTAACGGCATGCCTCACCGACTTTGTACATCCGGTTTTTACGCTTGTTTGGTTTAATTTGGTAAAAGTGTAAGATAGAGCTATTTTCTTGGCGCATTGTTAACTAAAATATGCGCACTTTTTTGTGCAGTACTCACCGCGCTGATGACCGGTAGTGTGACTGCGTGCTGTTGGCGCCCCCTTAGTAAGAAGGACGAATCATTTTCATGTTAAAAAAATTACGCGGTTTATTTTCCAATGATTTATCAATTGACTTGGGTACAGCCAACACCCTGATCTATGTCAAGGATCAAGGTATAGTTCTGAATGAACCATCCGTGGTCGCGATCCGGCAAGAACGCGCTGGCGGGCCGAAAAGTGTGGCGGCGGTTGGTCATGCCGCCAAACGGATGTTAGGTCGCACACCTGGCAATATCAAAGCAATTCGGCCGATGAAAGACGGTGTGATTGCCGACTTCTACGTGACGGAAAAAATGCTGCAGCATTTTATCAAACAAGCGCATAGCAACAGCTTCTTACGGCCAAGTCCGCGCGTGTTGGTTTGTGTGCCTTGTGGTTCAACCCAAGTCGAGCGCCGTGCTATTCGTGAATCGGCACAAGGTGCCGGTGCTCGTGAAGTTTATCTGATCGATGAACCTATGGCCGCGGCTATTGGTGCGGGCTTGCCGGTATCCGAAGCCACAGGTTCGATGGTGGTGGATATCGGTGGTGGTACTACTGAAGTCGCTCTGATTTCATTAAATGGCGTGGTGTACTCATCTTCAGTACGTATCGGTGGTGACAAATTTGATGACGCTATCATCAACTACATCCGTCGTAACTACGGTATTTTGATCGGTGAAGCCACTGCAGAGCGCATTAAAATGGAAATTGGCTCGGCCTATCCGAGTGACGAAATTCTGGAGATCGAAGTTCGTGGTCGTAACCTCGCCGAAGGTGTGCCACGTAGTTTCACCATGACCAGCAATGAAATTTTAGAAGCTCTGCAAGAGCCATTGGCGGGTATTGTGTCAGCCGTCATGGTGGCCTTAGAGCAGTCTCCACCTGAGCTTGCGTCGGATATTTCCGAGCGCGGCATGGTGTTAACGGGCGGTGGTGCTTTACTGCGTGATCTTGATCGCCTGTTGATGGAAGAAACTGGCATTCCGGTGGTAGTGGCCGAAGATCCATTGACCTGTGTAGCTCGCGGCGGTGGTAAAGCCCTCGAAATGATCGATGTCCATGGTGGTGATGTATTTAGCTACGACTAAGCATCAGTACCGACTGAGTTATGAAACCCATCTTTGATCGTGGCCCATCACTGCTCCTGCGCTTGTTCTTTGCGCTGTTAGCCAGTGCTGGGCTGGTGACGCTTGATCAATACACACAAAGCTCGGCCCAGCTACGCAGCTACCTGACGGCCACAGTTAGCCCATTGTTTTATTTGGCAAATTTACCGCAAGATTTGATGTCAGGTGCATCAGATCAGTTGATGTCGCATCAAAAGTTGCTGGACGAAAATCGCCAACTGAAAGCGCAGTTGCTGCTGCAAAGTGGCCAGATGCAGCGGTTGCAATTCTTACAGCAAGAAAACGATAAACTGCGTGCCTTGCTGGGTGCCAGCCCGGTGACAGAAGGCAAACGTTTAATTGCCGAGGTATTAGCGGTTTATAGCCATCCATTTAGCCATCAAATTGTGCTGAATAAAGGCAGCCATGATGGTGTGACCATCAGCCAGCCGATTATTGATGATGCGGGCGTCTTAGGGCAGGTGGTGAGTGTGGGGCCAACCAGCAGCCGTGCGGTATTAATTGCCGATAACACGCATTCACTGTCGCTACGCAATGAGCGAACCGGGTTAAGTTTAGTGGCGGAAGGTATAGGTCAATCGAATCGGCTACGCGTCATCCATTTGCCGCACAGTTACGATATCCAAGAAGGCGATCGGTTATTAACCTCGGGTCTGGATGGGGTATTTCCAGAAGGGTATCCGGTGGCGCGTGTGAGCCGTGTTTATCGCGATGCCAGTCAACCGTTTTTGCAAGTCAGCGCTGAACCTTACGCCAAGTTAGACAGGATCCGTTATGCCTTATTGGTCTGGCCACACCAAGGCACGACGCCGGTGGACCCTGCGATGCTAACGCCACCCAAAGACGACACCCCAGCGCGGAAAGGAGGCCATTGATGGTATTGCTGCCACGATTAGTATGGTTATATTTGACCTTGTTGCTGGCATTATTATTGGTGGTGATGCCGCTACCCGCCGAAGTTCGTATGTTTCGACCTGACTGGCCATTGTTGGTACTGGCTTACTGGGCTCTGGCGTTACCGCAGCGCGTCAGTATCGGTACTGCTTTTACACTTGGTTTTATCGTTGATGTCATGGTGGGCACGGTTCTGGGCGTGAATAGTGCAGGTTATGCCGTGTTTATTTATATTATCTCAGCGAACCATCTAAAAATCAGAAACTTTTCGATCTTGCAACAAAGTTTATTGCTGGGTTTGCTGCTGTTGCTGTACCACTTTATTATCTTTGGTTTGAGCCATTTCCTCACCGGTGTGTACTTTCGAGCCGCGTATTTGTGGCCGGTACTCAGCGGTATGGTGGTCTGGCCCTATATCTTTTTGTTTTTACGCCGGTTTAGGCGACAGCTGAAAATCCAATAATGATGCCTCAAATTGCCCTTGCGTCCGCCTCTCCCCGTCGTCGTGAACTGTTAACACAACTCCAGCAAGATTTTGTCATCGTGCAGGCACCTATCGATGAGCAGATACATCCGGCCGAAATGGCGGTTGACTATGTACAGCGTTTGGCATTAGAAAAAGCCTGTGCCGGTTGGCAAGCTCAGTTAGTGTCTGGTACGCCGCCGCGGCCAACGCTTGGCGCCGATACCATTGTGGTGGTTGATGGCGAGGTGTTAGGTAAACCGCGCGATCGGGACGATTTTTATCGCATGATGCGATTGCTGTCAGGTCGACAACACCAAGTGATGACGGCGATAGCCTTGGCCTGGTCGCCACATGTCAGCGCCGCAGCTGTTTCACAAGAGCAAACACCGAGCTTAACCAAGGTGCAGTTGGTGCGTACCGAGGTCTGTTTTATGCCGCTGTCGGAGCAAGATATCGAGGCCTATTGGCGCAGCGGTGAACCGCAAGATAAGGCCGGTGGCTACGGCATTCAGGGGCTGGGCGGCCGTTTTGTCACCCATTTATCGGGCAGTTATTTCGCCGTGGTGGGTTTGCCGCTGTATGAAACCCAGCAGTTACTGGCGCAATTGGAGGCTCAGTGATGAGTACCGAATTACTTTTAAATGTGACACCCAGCGAAACACGGGTGGCCTTGATTGAAAATGGCGTGTTGCAAGAAGTACATATTGAACGCCAAGCCCGACATGGTTTGGTTGGTAATATCTACATTGGAAAAATCAGTCGGGTGCTGCCCGGTATGCAGGCGGCATTTGTCGATATTGGGTTAGATAAAGCCGCCTTTTTACATGCCTCCGATATTGTGCAGCGTGATGGCCAAGATCCGGAAGTAAAAGTCAGTACCGTCAAAGATATTCGATTATTGGTGCATGAAGGTCAGTATTTATTGGTGCAAGTGGTGAAAGATCCACTCGGAACCAAAGGTGCACGGCTGACCACTGATATTACCTTGCCCTCACGTTATTTAGTGTTTATGCCCGATTCGCCGCATGTGGGGGTGTCACAGCGCATAGAAAGTGATGCGGAGCGGCAACGCTTAAAAACTATTGTGAGCAGCTGCTTGGACGATGACAACGGCGGTTTTATCGTCCGGACCGCGGCCGACGGCGCCTGCGAGCAGGAGCTGATCCAAGATGCCCGCTTCTTAAAAATGCTATGGGCGAAAATTTTAAAGCGCCGCGCTAAACATCGTAAAGAAGCCATGTTGTATGAAGATTTAACCTTGGCATTTCGTATTTTACGCGACTTTGTCGGCAGCGATTTAGAGCGTGTGCGGGTTGATTCCAAGCTGACCTTCCAAGCGTTACAAACCTTCACCGACGAATTTATTCCGCAGATGACCAGCAAACTGGAGTATTACCCAGGCGAGCGGCCGGTGTTTGATCTGTTTGATGTAGAAAATGAGATCCAGCGCGCGTTAGATCGTAAGGTGCCGCTGAAAAGTGGTGGTTATCTGATGATTGACCAGACCGAGGCCATGACCACCATTGATGTCAATACCGGGGCTTTTGTTGGTCATCGTAATCTGGAAGAAACTATCTTCAATACCAATATCGAAGCGACACAAGCCATTGCGCGTCAACTGCGCCTGCGGAATTTAGGTGGCATCATTATCATCGACTTTATTGATATGCAAAGTGAAGAGCATCAAAAACGGGTGCTGCATAGCCTTGAAGTGGCGCTGGCGCGCGATAAAACCAAGACCAATATTCATGGCTTTTCCGCGTTGGGTTTGGTCGAAATGACCCGCAAACGCACGCGCGAAAGTCTTGAGCATGTGCTCTGTGGCGAATGTCCGGTCTGTGCTGGTCGCGGTAGCTTAAAAACGGTCGAAACGGTTTGTTTTGAGATCTTGCGTGAAATTGTTCGTGTTAACCGCGCCTATGCGGCAGATAAGTTTTCTGTGTATGTGTCTCCAGCGGTTAAGGATGCGTTAATCAACGACGAATACCATAGCTTGGCTGAGTTGGAAGTATTTATCGGCAAACAAATCAGTGTGGTGGTGGAGCCGCAATATACCCAAGAACAATTTGATGTGGTGATGATGTAACGATGCGTTGGGCGCAGTGGTGCCGTTTTTGCTTGCACAAACTCTGGTGGGTGCTGGCAATAACGCTGGTGGTATTGGCAACGGTCGTAACCTTGATACGACTGGGTCTACCTTATGCGCAGGGGTATCGCAGTGATATCGAGCAGTGGATCCATCAGCGCTACCAAACCAAAGTCCACATCGGGCAATTGAATGCCAGCTGGCACGGTGGCGGCCCAACCTTGGTGTTGCAAGATGTGGCGGTGCATGATGCCAAACAGCAGGCGGTGCTGCGCTTTGATGAGACGCGGCTGCGGCTGGACTTTTGGCGCAGTCTGCGGCAACTGCAGTGGGTCGCGGCGGATGTTGAATTAAGCGGTTTGCACTATCAGCTCAATAGTGCGGATTTGCTGCAATCGAGGTCGCAATCGCAGATCACCGATAGTGCCCCCATTTTATCTGCCATTGAAGACTTGCTGTTTCGACAATTGCAGCAATTCACCGTGGTGGATAGTAGCCTTACCATCCAAAGTGACTACGCACCTGATATTGTGGTGCAATTCAAACGATTGCGTTGGCAAAATACCCCAGATCGCCATCAAGGGACTGGCGAGTTATCCGTCGCTGGGATCACCGCCAATACCGTATCGTTTATCCTCGATTTACACGGTGACACCCTCGCCACCAGCCAAGGTCAGTTGTACCTGCAAAGTTCAGAACTGAATATTTTGCCATGGTTTGAGCAGTTATTACCGCAAAGTACCCGCTTGGCTCGGGCCGATGTCAATATGCAAGCCTGGGCCGATATCACTCAAGGTCGCTTGAGTGCAGTGCAGGTGGCGCTGGCCGAGAACCGCTTATTATGGCGCCATCAAGGGGAAACTTTTAATGTCAGTATCGGCGATGGGCAGCTGCGTTGGTTACCCACCGCCGAGGGCTGGCGTTTAGATAGCTCGCCGCTGCGAATTACCACACCGACCGCCTCTTGGCACGATTTACGCCTGTCGATCCAGCAATTGGGTAATGAGGATTGGGCGGGGCATATTGAGCAATTTCGTATTGCCGCTGCGATGCCCATTTTGCAGCTGCTAAGCCAAGATATTCCGGCACTCGAGCAATTGATGGCGTACGGTTTAGATGGCCGTTTTAGCGCCATACAGTGGCGTATGCAGCAGCAGCGTTGGTGGTTGCAAGGTGATATCTTGGATCTTAACTCGCGCCCGGTGCGCGATGTGCCTGGCGTGCAGCAGTTGAATGGCCAGTTTAGTGCCAGCGCGGATTTTATTCAGTTAGATATTCACGGCAAGCAGAGTGCCTTGCAGTGGGATGGTGCTTTTGATCGCGATACGCCATATCAGCAGCTCAGGGCGCGGCTGACGGCGTGGCCGGAACCAGAGACCAAACGCTGGATCATTCAGGTGCCACGTTTTGCGCTTGAGCACCCGCAAATACAGCTCGCAGGGGCTTTGCGGTTGTGGCTGGGTGATCAACCTGGCATGCACTTAATGGCGCAGCTGCGTGATGTGCCAGCCACTGAGGCATCAAATTATTTCCCGTTGTATCACATGCCAGCTTCGGTGATTGAGTATCTAAAGCCCGCCTTGTTGGGCGGCAAGGTGCGGCAAGCTACCGTACTTTGGCATGGTAACTTTGCCGATTTTCCGTTCAAAGATGGCAATGGGCACTTTCAGGTGTTGGCCTATGTCGATGATGCTGAATTTATGTTTGACCCAAGTTGGCCACGGTTAACCCAACTCAATGCCGAGCTGCTGTTTGATAATGCCAGTATGCAAATTCGCTCACAGAGTGCCGATTTGTTTGGCGTGACGGTTGGCGATGGCGTTTTAGTGCAAATCCCAGATTTATTTCAGGCTGATGAGTTGCAGATATCGGTACAGCAAGCTGCGCGTGCCGAGCAAGTCAGCCTGATGTTACAAGCTTCCGCACTGAGTGATTCTGTCGGTGCCGCGCTGGATTATTTGGGGGTGGATGGCCGGGTGGATGCCAATCTTGATTTGCGTATTGGCTTAAAACAACCGTACGCTCGCGCTCAAGGTTATGTGGATTTTTATGCCAATAATCTACAGCTTAAGCAGCCGGCCCTAGCCATGGAACAGCTGGAAGGTCGACTATGGTTTGATAACGATAAAATTCATAGCGATCAGATGATTGCCGTGAGCAATGGCATTCGTTTACAGCAGCGTTTTCGTGGCGCCAGTACCGCCGAAGGCTATCAGTTGACGTTACAAGCCAGCATTGAACATGATGTTGGCGAGCTGCTGGCATTGGTACAGCCTGGTTGGCAAACGCTCGGGCAGGGCAGCACGGCGGTGTCGGCTCAGCTTGATCTGTTATTGCCGGCGCAGGGCTTTAAACTTGATGCCACTGTGTATGCCGATTTAACATCAACGCAAATCCAATTGCCCAGTCCGTTTGGCAAAACGCCATCCGATGCCAGTAGTATCGACGTTAAAATTAACGCTGATCCAAGCCAAACCACGCTCGATCTTACCTATGGTGAACAGCTGACATTTCAAGCGCGATTGCCGCAAGGTGCCCGTCAATTTGATGCGGCACTGCTGAGTTTAGGGCCAGTGTCACGTACCTTAGAGCCTGGCTTTTTTATTGATATTGCACTGGCGGAAACCTCGGTAGGCCCTTGGATTGACTTGCTGACTGCGCTCAGTGGCGACACCTCGACTGACAGCATCATGCCACCACTGCAACGTGTGCGCGGTTCTATCGATAACTTGCATCTGTTTGCCGATGCGTATTGGTCACAGGTGCAATTGGATATGACGCCAACGGCCGATACTTGGCAGTTGGCGCTGCAAGCGCCTATGGTGCAAGGTAGCCTTAATATTGGCTATGACTTGGCTTCACAAGGGATCTCGGCCGATCTAAAGCGGATGCGGCTGGAGTTTCGTGATGCGGCGGCGTTGGAAGAGGCAGAAGCGGAGCGTAAAGCGGAGCGTTTATTGGATCCATTAAATGCACCGCCGCTGCCGGATTACGCCGCTATCGAAGCGGAGGCTTTTGCGGCCTTAACACCGATGAATTGGTTGGCGCAATTGCCGCCGATAACACTGCGCTGTGATGATTGCACCATCGGCCATTATCCGCTTGGCAAGGTTGAACTCAGCGCCAGCAGTGATGGCGAGCGCTGGCAATTGGCTAGTTTTCGCAGTCAACGGCAGCAACACCAGTGGGAATTTAGCGGTTATTGGCAGCAGGATGATGGTATTGGGGTAACGGAGATAAACGGCCGCCTGCAAAGCCCATCCTTTGGTGCCTTGATGCATGACTATGATGTTAGCTCTAGTATCAGTGGCAGTGCGGCAGATGTGCAGATCAGCCGTTTGCGCTGGCAGGGGGCGCCGTTTCAATTTAATAAACACAGTCTCGATGGTTCTATCAGTTGGCGCTTTGGCGATGGCGCTTTTACCGATGTCAGTGATGGTGGGGCTCGGGTGTTCTCGTTGCTGAGCATTGATTCGCTGGTGCGTAAGCTGCGGCTGGATTTTCGTGATGTGTTTGCCAAAGGCTTTTTCTTTAACGATGTCGCAGGCACTGTGCGGTTAGATCAAGGCGTGGCGCTCACCAATGATACGCGGGTCAATGGTGTAGCTGGCGATATAGATATTCAAGGCTATGCCGATCTCAAGGCTCGGCAGCTGGATTACCAAATGAGTTTTACCCCGAAAGTCACCTCCAGTTTGCCGGTAATTTTAGCGTGGATGGTCAATCCGGTATCCGGTGTGGCTGCCTTGGCGTTGGATCAGGTCTTTGACTCGGCGGAAGTGATCAGCAAAATTAATTTTGCCGTCACCGGTGATTTGGATATGCCGGAGGTGACGGAGACGCAAAGGGATAGCAAAAAGGTACCGCTACCTGCCGCAGTGCCGCCGGTGTCACAGCCAGTGCTGCGTCCTGCGGTGTCTGGGCCGGTTTCAACATTACCAAGTTCCGAGCCATTAACAACGCCATTACCCTTAACTGCGCCTTTGCCCGCAGCAACCAAACCGGCGGCGGAAAAGGTCGATGCCATCGACGAATAATCGGTTTTGGCGGCTTTTCCATGATGTTCATCAGCGGTGTTTATTCGAGATGCTGATCGGCCATCCCCTGATGATAAAGGAGCATCTATGCATCATCCACAGCTTGGCGCGGCGCCACTCATCACCGCATCATCGAGCACCGACGACGCTACTTCTGTGGTGCGGCGCTGGCAGTTAACGGCGATTCAATGTTGTAGTGCCGCGACGCCGGCAGAAAATATCGCTATGCTGGACCACATGTTGGCGCAGCTACCGCAGCAGCGGCCCCATTTAGTGGTATTGCCTGAGGCGGTGCTTTGCTTTGATGCCGGTTTTAATGCACAGTTACCGCTGGCGGAGGCGCGCGGCCAAGGTCCGTGGCAACAGGCGTGTGCCGAATTAGCTAAACGTTATGGTATTTGGTTACTGGTGGGGAGTTTTCCGCTTAAAAGCACTGATCCTTCCAAGTTTAGCGCCAGTAGTTTGTTATTTGACGATCAAGGTGTATTGCAGGCGGATTATCAAAAAATACACCTATTTGACGCTGATGTGGCGGATAATACCGCCAGTTATCGCGAAAGTGATACCACAGTGCCAGGTACCAAATTGGGACTGGTGACCTTGCAGGATCACGCTGTGGATGCCCACGCGGCGCCAGATCTGCAGCTGGGTATGGCAATCTGCTACGATATGCGTTTTGCTGGTTTATTTCAGGCGTACCAGCGTGCTGGTGCGCAGGTTATTACCGTGCCATCGGCCTTTACCACGGTAACAGGGGCTGCGCATTGGTATCCTTTATTGCAAGCGCGAGCCATTGAGACACAATGTTATATTGTGGCGGCCGCGCAAACCGGACAACATGCCAATGGCCGGCAAACCTTTGGCCATAGTGTCATTATTGATCCCTGGGGACAGATCATCGCCGATGCGGGTACCCAACCCGGTATGATCACGGTCACTATGGATGGCGACTTTTTGCAGCAGGTCCGTCAGCGCATGCCGGTGGCCCGGCATAACCGATTTATAAGTGAGTTGTTATGACAGCATCTATTTTCGATACCGTACAGACCAATCTGATAACTGCCAGTGACTTAACTGATCAGCAACTGCAGCAACAGCTCGGATTTTTGTTTAATCATCAACTGGATTATGCCGATTTGTATTTCCAATCGAGCGTGCATGAATCTTGGGTGTTGGAAGATGGGTTAGTCAAAGACGGCTCGTTTAATATCGAACGCGGCGTAGGGGTACGCGCGATCAGCGGTGAGAAAACCGGTTTCGCCTATGCCGACGAAATTTCTGCCGCTGCGCTACATAAAGCCGCCAGTGCAGCGCGTGGCATTGCGGCGCAGGGGCAGCAGGCTCAGGTGCAGGCGTTTCGCAAGTCTGGCAATAGCCAGATTTATTTGCCAGCGGAGCCGTTACAAAGCCTCAGCAATACCGAAAAAGTTGCACTGTTGCATCAAATTGAAGCCTTTATTCGTACGCTTGATAGCCGCGCCGAGCAAGTCATGGTCAGCCTGACCGGGGTGTATGAAGAAATATTGGTGGCGGCCAGTGATGGCACTTATGCCGCCGATATCCGCCCTTTGGTGCGGTTAAACTGTTCGGTATTGTTGCAGCACAATGGACGCCGTGAACGTGGCAATAGCGGTGGTGGTGCACGTTGTAGCTACGATTTTTTCAGCGAGCTGGTCAATGGCGAAGCGCGTTGGATGCAATACGCCCGTGAGGCTGTGCGGCAAGCGCAAGTGAATCTGGATGCGATTGCCGCGCCAGCAGGCACTATGCCGGTGGTGCTTGGCCCTGGTTGGCCTGGCGTGTTATTGCACGAAGCCGTTGGGCATGGCTTGGAAGGTGATTTTAACCGTAAAGGCGCGTCAACCTTTGCTGGGCGCATTGGGGAGCAGGTGGCGTCGAAGCATTGTACCATCGTGGATGATGGCACCTTGGCGGGACGTCGCGGCTCGCTGAATATCGATGATGAAGGTACGGTCAGTCAGCATAATGTCCTGATCGAAAACGGTATTTTGAAAGGCTACATCCAAGATAAACACAACGCGCTATTAATGGGCGTGGCGCCGACTGGTAATGGGCGGCGCGAGTCATTCGCGCATTTACCTATGCCACGCATGACCAACACTTACATGTTGGCTGGCGATTATGCGCCGGAAGAGATTATTGCCAGCGTGAAAAAAGGCATTTATGCGCCTAATTTTGGCGGTGGCCAAGTGGACATTACCTCTGGCAAATTTGTGTTTTCTGCCAGTGAAGCCTATTTGATCGAAGATGGCAAAATCACAGCACCGATTAAAGGCGCTACCTTGATCGGCAATGGTCCTGAGGCGATGTCACAAGTGTCTATGGTCGGCAATGATTTGGCGATTGATGCCGGTGTTGGGGTCTGTGGTAAACAAGGGCAAAGTGTGCCGGTAGGCGTGGGGCAACCGACGTTAAAACTCGATGCCATGACCGTGGGTGGAACCGCGTAAGTTCGGCCTGACACTTTGCCAGCGCCGGTGAATTCACGCATAATAAGCGTTTTTTTATCGAAGAGTGTAAAAGCTGTAGCAAAAATATTGTATTTTCAATACCTTATCTTAGTTTTGCGCTGCAATTTTGACCGCCGAAAAGGTGGGATGTCGCAGCGCAGCTATAGCAAGACACTTAGGAATAAGAGCCTTTATGTTAGAACAAATGCTGAATAAGCGTCGCTTGACGGCGTTACCTAGTACGGCGATAGATGCGTCTTCGGTCGAGATCCTATGCCATGCGCATGAATACAAAGCGCGCGTATTAGCGTTGATTGCCGGTGCCCAGCAACGGATAGTCTTAACCGCATTGTATTTGCAAGCCGATGAAGCCGGTGAGCAAATCTTACGCGCTTTATATCAAGCCAAGCAGCAGCGCCCTGCGCTGGATGTTCGCGTCTACGTCGATTTTCATCGGGCGCGGCGCGGTTTGATTGGTAAAGCTGGCATGAAAACCAATGCACAGTTTTACCAAGATATCGCCAAAGACTATGCCGAGCCTATCGCTATTTTAGGGGTGCCGGTCAAGCGTCGAGAACTGTTTGGCGTACTGCATTTAAAAGGCTTTGTGTTTGATGACACTATTTTGTATTCCGGCGCCTCACTCAATAACGTGTATTTAGGTGAGCCTCCACGCTATCGGGCTGATCGGTATTTTTTGATCACCAATCCAAGCTTGGCCGATGCCTTTGTCGCGGGCCATCGCCAAATTCTGGATGATCGGCAAGTGGTGCAAAGTTTGCTCGATACCGACCCTGCGATATCACAGGCCTATAAACCGCATCATCGAGCCTGGCTACGGCAAGCCCGTGCCAGCTTCTATCCGCAAGCCGGCCAGTCCAGCGCACCATTAACGGCATCCTTGTTGATGGGCTTGGGGCGGTTGAATAATAAACTCAATCGCACCCTATTGGCGTTGTTGGCGATGGCCGAACGTGAGGTGCTGATTTATACCCCGTATTTTAATCCGCCACCGGTGCTGGCAAAGGCGCTGCGCAGCTGTTTAAAGCGTGGGGTGCAGGTGACTATCGTGGTAGGCGATAAAACCGCCAATGATTTTTATATCCCGCCAGAGCAAAAGTTCAGTCGTATTGGTGGTTTACCCTATTTGTACGAGACCATATTACGTAAATTTGTCAAACGTAATCAGTCTTTTATCGACAGTGGTAAGCTGGCCGTGCGTTTATGGCGCCACCAAGACAATAGCTATCATCTCAAAGGGTTAAGTGTGGACGGCGTACGGCACTTATTTACCGGGCATAACCTGAATCCGCGCGCATTTGCGCTGGATTTTGAAAACGGTATTTTGGTGCATGACCAGCATGCCGAATTACAGCCGGCACTGACCCTTGAACAGCAGCATATTTTTCAACATACCACCTTGGTCACTCACTACAGCCAAATTGAAATGATGCGTGATTACCCAGAGCAAGTACGGAAGCTGCTCGGGAAGGTCAAAGGGGTGGGGGTAGATATGGTGTTAAAACGACTGATTTAGTACCTGTGGTTTAATGCTTTTTAAACGCGCGAACAAGGAGTCCGGCATGCGACATGCGATGGGTGTAGTGGTGGGCAGTTATTTTGCTATCGCCGGCGTGGCTGCTGCGCATGTCGCCGCCCCGCTCAGCGCGGCGGTAACGACGCACGTTTCGGCGGACGTTGCACTCCCGGACGCTGTACCGTCGGATGTTGTATCGAAGGATGCTGTCGCGACGGACGCCGCAATCGACGAACCGGCACAGCTGGATCTCATTAATGTCGCGCCGTTGGACGCTATTGTACAGCACGTGCCCCAAGCGGCAGCGATCACGCCGCCACAATGGTTAACCCAACACAAACCCAGTTCATCCGCGGCTAAACCGGCTACCCCAGCGTCAACCGCCCCTTTTGTTGGGGTTGCCATCTTGATGCAAGGTGATCGTATGCTGTGGCGCTATGGTTATCATCCGGATATGGCGCTCAGTGGTCAGCAACAGTTTTTAACCGGCTCCATTGCTAAGCAAATGACAGCAACCTTGGTGCTGCAGGCGCAGCAGCAAGGTTTATTGCAACTGGAACAGCCGGTGGCGCGTTACATGCCACAATCGCAGCGAGCACGTTATGGCAACATGACTATTTTGCAGCTGCTCCAACACACCTCAGGCATTGAAAAACCTGGTGCCGTGCCTGGCGCGAGTTTTGCCTACTCTAACCAAGGCTATCAATTGCTGGGTGAGATGCTGGGGTATATCTACGCCGAACCTTTTTCGCAGCAGCTAAATCGCTTGCTTAAACGTTGTCAGATGGCAGATAGTTTTGCACCTGATGCCGATCATCCCGTCACGGCGGCCAGCCAATTGGTGCCAGCTCTAAGTTGGCAGCAAGGGCAGTGGCAGCCGGTGTTGCCAGATGCCTTGCCGTTATCTCTGGTGCCGGCCGGTCTGGTGGTGAGCAGTGCGCAAGATTTATTACGATGGCAACAATGTCTGCATCAAACGGCGCTGTTACCTAGCGCTTTGCACCAACGCATGGTCACGCCAGGCCCACAACGGCCACACCGCTGGGGCAATGCGGCGGCACCGCTGTTTTATGGGCTTGGTTTACAGATCCAGCAGCAAGGGGAATTACAAGAGTGGAGTCATGGCGGCTTTTTACCTGGCTACGCCGTGACCTTGTTGTATTATCCACGCCCCGCCTTAGGCCATGGAGAGCGGCAAGACCTGCAGTTGGTGATCTGGCAACCATACACCGGAGATACCGCCGATTTAGCCCAAACGTTATGGGTGCATGATGCGTTGCGTCAGGCACTGCGCGCACAGCTGTAAAAATGGGCGCGCCTGTTCAGCAGGTGCGAGTCAGTTTTCCCTCTATTTTTTCGGCAGTTTGCGCTGCAGTGGCCGCATCAACGGCTGTTCGCGGCGGTTAACCGCAGCCATAAAGCAAAGTTTCGCAAACTCGGCTAGAGTGGAGTAAATCCCTTCGCTTCGAGGCTGTTATGTTTTTACCGTTATTTCAAGTTGATGCCTTTACCGATCGATTGTTTGCCGGCAATTATGCTGCTGTGGTGTTGTTACCGCAGTGGTTAGATGATGAACTGTTACAGCAAATTGCCACGGAAAATAATCTTTCTGAAACCGCTTTTATCGTCGCCAAACCAGGCGCCGGACATTTTCATATTCGTTGGTTCTCGCCACTGACCGAAATTGATTTTTGCGGTCATGCCACTTTAGCGGCCGCGTATGTGCTGTTTAATCATGCCGCCGCATCGGAGTTTCATCCCGCCGCCATGCCGGCGCAGTTGGTGTTTGAAACCGGTAAAGTAGGCACACTGTGGGTGCAACAAACCGAAGATGGGTGGATCCAGATGGATTTCCCAAGGCGTGATCCGCGCCCTGTGCATGCAGTGCCGACGGCGCTACTTGAAGGCTTAAAGCTGGCGCCGCGCGAGGTGCTGCATAGTGATCAAGCATGGTTCGCGGTGTACGATGATGCGGCAACTGTCACTGCGTTACAGCCTGATTTTCAGCAGCTCAAACAATTGGCGCCGTACGATGTGGTCGCGACGGCGGCGATGCCGGCCGAGAGTGCCAGTCATATCGATTTTGTTAGCCGTTATTTTTGGCCTGCCAATGGTGGGGATGAAGATCCTGTCACCGGCTCTATCCATGCCGGCTTAACCCCTTATTGGGCTCAACAGCTTGGAAAAACGACCTTATGGGCACAGCAATGCTCGGCGCGTGGCGGAGAATTACGCTGTGAACTGCAAGGGGAACGGGTGCTGGTGAGCGGCCAAGCGGTGCTATATATGGCGGGGCAGATTGTTATTTAGGTAACCCACAAGCGTGGATAGTCCTGACCAGACAAACAGCGGTATGGTTTGCGTTTGGTGTTTGCATGGTCAAACCGAGCCATACAGCGTCACTTGAATGTTGCGGGATTGCGTGTGTTTGTTACTTATACATAGTTATAAGTATTTTGTTATATGTGCTTGCCGCACGTCATACGATGAAAAATCATCAAAGGCTACACCAAAACTAGCCCGAACCACCTAGGTCATTTGCCGAAGACCTACCGTAACTTGCGTTTTAATGTGTAATAGTCATCGGCATGCCTTAACCTTTTGTCAACTGTTATGTGTTTCGAACGTTGATACTTTGCTGCGACTCATTAAGCGTTGCGGATTGAAACCTAAATAAACATCTGATATACATTCCATATGCATCCATTTTTTAAATTCAATTTTTATTCACTTATGGTTAAATTATCAAAAGTATTTTTAGTTTTATCCTTTAGCTTATTTTTATTGCCTGCGCGTGCCGATTCACCTATTACGTCGACAGAGTTTTTTACCGTGTATGAGAATGAATCCATAGTTCAAATCGCGAAGGGAAGTTCTGGTTTATTGACCGAAAAACTGATGCAGTATCTTGCTGATGCAACGCAGCCCGTTGACGTGAAGATGGCAATCATTAATGCATTGAGTTGGTATCCTGATGGCAAAACCAACGCTCAAACCTTTGTGGACTATCTTGTAAAAAACACAGACTATAAAAACCTTGAGGCAATTCAACGGCAAGCTCCGGCCGATATTATATTGGCATTAGCGTATTTTAAAGCTCAGGAACAGCGGCACAACCCAGAAGAAGCCTTTCTTTACGCACAATTAGCGAAGGCTAAAAGACCGAAAAGTTATACGGTGCAATTGATTAGCGGCATTATCAAGGCACAGCTGATGTTTAATGTGAGTTGGTGTGAATCGTTTCACGCGACCGATAGTGTGCGGCAAAATGCGGCTAATTTGACGATGGACATGCGTGCTGGAGCCAGCGACGCCATATTTGGATATATGGAGTTATACCAGCCGTTTTGTAAGTAAAGGGCGAGTTAGCACTTAGACAGGTTACTGCTGTTTATGGTGTTGATGGTATGAGCTGCGGTGTTGTCTTGCTATCTATCGAGCTATACAGCGCGATGTCGCAAAGCTGTGTATTGCAAACACTGTACCCTGTGTGGCTGCACAGGGTATTTTTCAGGGTTTTGTGTTTAGCCAACCATAGTGAGGGGCACCGGAGAAGCGAGGTGATGTTGGATTCACTATTTTAGAAACGCCGGATATAGCGCAATGACTTTGCTATATTGCGTTACTATCTGGCTGCGCCGGCGATGTCGAATGTTGATCATCGCTGCTGCTGTGTTCGCCACCGCCACGCAATTTGCGCTGTACCCCGGTTAGAAAATTACGTAACACTTGGTCATGGCAGCGCCGATAGTGTGGGTGATCAACTCGACGGAAAAACGCACTGAGCTCATG
>JACCDR010366664.1_pt1 | contig 24314 bp, 24 predicted proteins | sample 7446431 | NCBI WGS metagenome assembly JACCDR01 (sample SAMN15323443, study PRJNA562643) | freshwater metagenome | isolation source: river surface water | place: USA:Blue River Watershed | collected 2017-08-17 | reverse complement strand
TAGGGCAATCTTTAATTTTCAAATTTTAAACCAGAAGCTACTATAGGCCACAGGCCCATAACTCAACATTGTCTGTCCAACACTACACACACCTGCTCCCTATTTGCTGGATGAAACTGGACCACTCTAGGCCTCTCCATAACTTATAAAGTATTTGTACCTTCTGCACAACTTATAATTACCAAAGCTACCAAATATGAAAATAATGTTAACATCACAACTATAAATATACCCAAACTTGTTGTTATTGGTTCTATCATTTTATTCTAAATCCACTCTTTTCTAGTACCTTGAAAAATAATTCTAATTCAACATTATTCCATAAAGGAACTCCATTCAAAGCTTTGATTATTGGCCTCACTTGACCACCTTTTTTATGTTTTTTCATAAATCTTACAGATTTTCCCTCTGGATGGAATATTTCATAATTTTCTTCGTAAAATGGAGCTTTTGTTGAATATAATTTACTAAATTCTTCTTCTAATAGATCACATAATACATTTAACTCACTCACATCTATATCTTTTTGCGCAATCAATGTAGGTCCTCTGAAGTAATTACATAAATGTCCATTTAATGTAACAACATTAAGATCATTATTGTTATTTTCAATACTTTGCATTCTTTTAAATGTACATTCATAATTTTATTCCAATTGTATACTCATATTTAATATTAAATTTGAAACTTCTGAATTAACTGATATTGGTGCATTTGCAAATATACTTGATCTTGATGTTTCATCTATTACTGAGTTCCCCATTGCTTTATAAAATTCATGTTGATCTTGTTTGTCTGTTATTCCTAAGAATGAAGTAATATCATTAGTAGGTGTTGAATCTACAGGACCTGCGGGCCTTGGGCCTGCACCATTAAAAACTTTATTATCTGTTTCAGCACCATTTAAATATCCTGAAATTCCTGCTCCCACTGTACTAAAATAATTTACTGCTCCTTTTGCAAGAACTCTTTCTTGATCACTCATACGTCCCAAATTCTGAACTATTCGTGATATCAATTTATAATCAGAAACCAGATGAAAATTACCTTCTCTATTCCAGTCTATATCATGGAAAAATGAATATGTATCAAGTAAATTTATAGGTTTCTCATCATTTCTACTATTTGGGCCTGTCCAAAAACCATTGATTGTCGGTATTTTTAAACCTGTTTTATTAACAATCCATTCATAGTAAACTCCAGTCTCATCGTAACTATAAAAATACCTATCTCCATTTGGTTTGAATGCCTCTATAACTTTATCAGGTGATAAACCTGATCCATTGTATACAGAATATATCTTTCTATAAGTTTCATTAGAAGGTTGTTGAATCAAAGAACTATAATCAACTATTTTTGGAAGTAAATATGCCAATGATGGATAATTCTGAACTTGTTCTGCCAGATTACCCCACAAATCAATCTGTTGTCCTTGATTCTTTTTTGAAACTATTCCTGAAGCTGACAGACTCAGTAATTTCCCTAGATCACTTCCTATTTGTGGAGGACTTCTAATTGCATCATTACTCCGAGACATATTGGTTGAGTTTGCCCCCTGTGCTATCCCTTTCAATGATAATAATTCAAGACCTGATGGAGCATGTCCTGTTTGAGATGGTGGTTCTACTGGATTACAACTACTCAAATTTATTGTTGGAATTTCAGAATGGTCTTTATGAACCTTCAGACCTGTGTAAGGATCATCAAAAGACCCCAATGTGTTTGATACTTTACCAGCCTCTGTAACAACAGAACTCACCTCACTTGCCAATTTATCATATGTACCTTCACCCAATACAGCATCTATCGATTGTTTTGCGGCACTCTTGGCTGCATCAACTTCCTGTTGAATAACACCTGCTTGAACTGCTTGACCAACTAACTCAGAACCTGTAACTTCAGCAGCTCCTGTTCCTGCAACTTCTGCTAGTCCTAAAAATGCTTCCGGTAGTAAAAATGCCATTCTTTCTGGGTCTTTATTATTGATTTTAAATTATTATTTTATTATTTTTCATTATTAAAAGATGTTATCTAAGTTCAATAAATTAAAAAACTCTTCCACTTCAATTGATGATCTGCTAGATAAACTTACTAAACTTGAACCTACTAAAGATTCTGAAAAAGAATTAATTTATTCAAATATAGTCAAGATATTAGAAGCGAAATTTATAACAACCAATGATCCCATTCACCTGATTAAAAGTTTAAATTGGTCTAAGAAAATACAGAATATTGGAATAGGGAAAGACCTTTATAATAAAACACTTTGTAATATTGCTATTGCAAAAAATATGTCTGGAAAGTACAAAGAATCATTAATATGGTATAAAAAAGCAATTGAAGAAGACAAATATAACAAATTAGCATGGATTGGGCTCATTAATGTTTACGATCAAAACAAAACTAGAAGGGAATTAGATCAACAACATCATGAAACTATTGAAAAGTGTTACGAATTGTTTCCCAATGATCCGGAAATTATTAATTTTAAAGCTTTACATCTTTGGGCCAATTGTCAAAGTATTGAAGCTATAAAACTCCTTGAACAATCCATTCCAAGTATTAAAGATCCAGAAATTCTATGTAAAAATGCTATGAATTTAGGATTTTTTTATAACACATTTGGACATACTAAAATCAGTGATCATTGGTTTGATGTTAGTATGAAAGCTGATAAAAATCATTTAATTACTTATGAAAATATACTTTTAAACTCATTATATTCTATAAGTATGAGTCCTCAAGATGTTACTGATTTACACATAAAATATTCTGAAAAATTCAAAAGGAAAAATAATGAATGTACCGTTCCTATTCAATACACTAATTCTAAATATTCAGGATTAAAAGGTGGCTTAAAGAAAATAGCAATTATTTCGGGTGACTTTGGTGAACATGCTGTTTCTTGCTTTACACAATTCTTCTACATAAGCACTAAAATTGAATATCATTTTCTTTCCAATACAACTGAAGATTTAAGTCATATTACAGAAAAAGTAGGTGATGGAAGAGTACATATCATACACCAATTAAGTGTAAAAGATGTTGGTCTACTTCTTACTAATTTGAAGATTGATACTATTATTGATCTTAGTGGTTATACTGCTAAAAATAGAATGGACATTATGGCTAATATTACTTGTAAAAATAAATACACTTTTTGTGGTTATCCAGCTGATCTTGGATTTTCTGACGTTAGGAGAATTAGTGATGAATTCACTGAAATTAATAATAAACCTGAGAACGTTGTTAAACTTCCTAGACTTTTCTGCTGTTATAGTTCCAGAATTAATTTAGAACCCCATCATATCAAAATCACTGATTTTGAAGACTACTTTATTTTCGGATGTCTTGGAAAACTTCAAAAAATCAATGATTCTGTTGTAGATGCCTGGTTGAATATTCTTGATGGTTGTAAGTCAAAAGGACTCAAAGCTGCCTTATTACTAAAATCTAATTATATTTCTGAACAATGGTGTCCAATACTCACTCAAAGACCTGATGTTATTATTGTTAAATCAACTCCAGATCATGTATCACATATGGGTTATTATAATTTTTTAGATCTAAGTTTAGACACCTGGCCATACAATGGAACTACAATCACTTGTGAATCTTTATACATGAATGTACCTGTTCTAACTTTTTGTGACAAAAGAGCTAATCATGTCGGAAGAGTTAGTGGAACTATACTAAAAGAAATGGGATTAAATGAATACATTGTTGAAAGTATTGATAATTATATAACAAAAGCAATAGACATTGTTGAATATCAAATGATTGACGAGTCTTATATTTCGATTGAAAAAGTAAGTTTGAGAACAAAATTACTGGAAATTATGGAACCTTACAAATTTGTTGATGAATTTGATGATTTAATGATATCATGTGATCTTGATTCAAATTGATAGATTTTGAATAGGCCATTAGTTCATCATTTTTCATAATCAATTTATCTATTAAAATATAATAACAAACATTTTGATAAATTTCTGCTAATCTAACATAACTATGTTCTGCATGAAGATCACTTAGTTTATAATTTATTCCTCTATGATCTGCTGTTAATTTACCTTTATTAGTTATATGTCTAGAATTTATAACCTCATTAAATTCTTCTGCAGTCGTGGCCCAGTAGTATAAATCGTCTTTACATTTACGCCTAATTTTATTTCTTTTTACAGATCTCAAAGTGTCGTATTGATGGTCCATTACAACTATATTTAAATTTATTGGAGTGGAATATAATTCAACATAGTCGTGGATGTCTCCTCTATAAACAGGAGATGTTCTGATGTCCCATTTAAACATTTTAGGTGCTCTGAATCCTACATGTGATTCTGATGTTTTAATTAAAAATGTCCAACTATTTATAGGCATGTTACCCATATTGCAATTATAATTAGAACTCAATGGACTCACTAAGTATTTAAAATTTACATCTGTCATTAATTCATAACTATCGTCTATAAATATAACTATATCACCTTCTGAAAGTCCAGCATTTGTCATTGCGTAATTTCTTAGTCCTGCCAATCCCTGTTTTCTATCTGCTTTATTTTTAAAAAAATAAACAGGTGATCCATACCCTTCTTCTAATTGTTTGAATTGATTGAAGTTATTGTAAAAAACTATAAATTTATCTATTCCTTTATTATTCCAAGATCTCAAACATTTATAATTATGATTACTGTTTGTACATATCATAAGTAAGACAATCATTCTTGTTTATCTTTTATTGTCTTTATTGTCTTTATTATACTAACTAATTAAAACTGTATTGAAATAAGTTGGTCCAATTGTACGTGATGTTGTACTTTTGAATCCAATAGATATATAATCTGAGGTATTTAATTTTACAATTATTGAACCTTGTAAATAAGACCCTGAAATAACTGCACTTGGTATAGATCTCATTCCATATGATTCTACTCCATTCACTAACAAATATATATATTCTGTCTCAAAAAGAAATGATGAACTTGAATTTAAAAATACTTGTATGTGATAATATCCAGCAACTGATATTGTCATTCTTCCAGAACTTGTTGATGTGACTTGAGATCCTGTTATACCTGACCATGAAGTAAGTTCATTTAAACCTGATGAAACACTTTGATCAAACCCATATATCATTCTACCAGTCACTGGTACGTGTTTCAAAAGTCCTAAAACAGTTAATGTACTTGAAACTGAATTTGCACCTGTATTCGTAGTTGTTACATTACTAGCTGATGAAAAAGTAACATTTGTCACTGTAGCATTAGTTACAACAGGTGAATCCATTGTACATGAACTTATATTCATACTTCCTGTACTTAATGTTGATGAACTAACATTCGTTGCAGTTATATTAGTCGATTGTACACTCGTTACATTCGCACTAGTCACAACACAATTTATTGTTTCAAATGATGTTGTATTGCTGCAAGTTGATATATTTATATCTTCAAATTCAGCACTTGCGTTTGTACTTGTAAGACCTGTTAACGTTCCTAACACTTCTACTAAATTACTGATAGTAATACCAGTTGACGATATTGTTAATTGTTCATTTACATCAGAATCATATATGAGATCACCATCAATTGTGTCTAAATTAATAACTGAAGAACCTGTATTATCTGTAAATATATGAGTGTGTCCGTAGTAGTAATTTGCCATTATTGTTTTAAAGATCTAAAGAAATTAAAGATTAACATTTTGTTACTATCATACTATTAAATGTGATTGTTCCTGTTGCCTGTCCCAATAATTTAAATGTATCTGTTGATAATAAATAGTATTGAAATGTTTCATTGAAATCTGTACTTGAAAAAAATCCAGTTGTTGTCAAACCATTTACATTCATACTTATAGTGCCTGCACTAGAAAATGTAACTCTAAATGATATCAAATAATGTCCAGTTTCTTGCGGACTAAATATACCTGTTGTTGAATCATAAGACATACCATTTACTGAAATATTTTGCCATAGAATAGTCGAACCTGCACTTATACTTGCAGTTGAAGTATCAAATGATTTACATCCTGCAAGATTAGCATAAATTATTGAGGCTTGACAACTCCCAGAACTTGTTAAATTTGAAATTGATACACTAGAAAGACTATTTATACTAGCCGTTATACTAGCAGTTAATGATGTCAGGTTCAAACTAGTGCATGTCAAAGTTCCTGACACATTGAGTCCAGCAGCAGTTAAATTTGTAACAGACATATTTGTAACAATACATGTACTACTTGTTAGAGTAGTTATATTACCTGTTGTGCATGTTAAAGTAGTCGTTGTACAATTACCTATAGTCCCATATCCTGAAAAAATAGAAGAAGCCCTCATACCTCCGTTAAAATTTATTTGTTCATCTGAATTGAATGTTATACCATCTGAATCACATGTGATATATGTTGTCGCGTAAGTTCCACTTGGACTTGTACTTAATGTGTATTGAGATCTTGTAACTGCACCCTGATTACTAGAAACTGTTGGATTTCCTGTTATAAATGAAGATCCAGCTATACAACCAGACATACATGTGTTTGTGTTTGTGTGAGCATCTACAATCCAAGATGTTAATCCATTCACTAAAAAGAATTGTTTTGAACCAGATGAATTGACTATGTCTGATATTTCTATAAAAAAACTAGACACTGGATTGGATCCTTGAATTAACATTACCATATTATCAGTAATACTGATATCTCTTATACTTTTATAAGTATCACCTGATCCATGTTGTATAAATAAATTAGCTATTTTGTCGAACGTCATTGAATTATAAAGACGAACTTGTTGTCTATTTGTTGAAGAAACAGATAGAACAACCACTAGTAAACTATTATTCATTCTATGATATTGAATTGTCCCAGGTAAGTACAAAGTTTTAAAAGTGGTTGATGGATTTGTGATGCTTCTAATTAATAATTGACTTGAACCAGTTACTGCATATGAAAAATAAGATGTATTTATAGATACACTCGATGCAATTCCTATAGTCCCAAGATTTTGTACAGTACCACCAGATGGTGTAAAGTATAATCTAATACTATTACCAAAAACCACATCACCATTACTATTTACATCAAATTTAGTACCATTTTGGTCAATTGTAGATCCTAATGAAGTTCCTGAAAAATACTTAGTAATTGCTGTTCCAATTCGTTCATTTGCACCATCTGTAATAGCTCCTTGAGTTCCATTCATTCTTGCAATAACAGTAAATGATCCACATACAGCTACACCACTTATTGTCATTCTAGATATCTGTGAATAACTTGAATCATAAACTATAATACTTCCTGCTCTATCAATACCAACAGTATCTGTTTCAAAATCTGTAATATACAATCTTTGATTAGTTGAATCATAACATGATGAAATACCAAAATAGCGTTGTGGTGGTGTGAATCCAGTGGCAGTTATAGAACTTGTTGCTGTTACACTTATATATGAATTAGGAATTGTATAACTAAAATTTGTTATTGTTGAAGTAGTTCCAATATTCAATGATTCACCTGGACCTGCTCTTAATGTTATTGTACCTGTTCCTCTATTTGTAAATATATGTTCATTACCTCTGTATATTTGAGTACTCATTTAGTTTATTAATACATATTAAAAATAATACTTTGAAAAAATGCCCCATAGGGCGCTGGAAAAGTGAGTATCTGGGATTTATATATGACTTACTCCTATATTATGTGTATTAAATATATAAAAAGTTTAATCTATAAAGTAGGGCATATTTTATGCCCTACTTTATATATTTATAAATTTTTGATTTTTTATTTTCCGCAAAGTTGCGGATAACAATTTATTAAAATCAAAAGGGTCACTTGAAATAGGTCAAATATTACCCTTTACAAATTTTGCCCCGATTTAAATTTAAAAATTAAACTGATTAATAATACTTTTTTATTATTAGATGTGCCTTACTCCATGCTATTGTCACTGATCCTGTACTTGGACTTATCATAAATCTTATTACATCACCTGCAATTAATTGTACTAATTCTGTTAAACAAGTATTAGCTGCTTTTATACTTTTCTTTGAGACCAAATTTATTGATGAGTCTGAATTTTTTGAAAATCCGTAAGTGAACTGATTTGCTGCTGAAGTTACATCTATTGAACCACATAATATATATAATCCATCTACAGGCACTGTCATAGCAAAACTATTATTGGTGAATGATATATTCTGTTGTGTTGAGTAGTTTGTACACACAGTTAGTGAACTAATTGTTTGTGCTGATGAATTACCTATTGCGTAAAAAACTGGACCTGCTGAAGCTATCACTTCTTTAGAAAAATTAGCATTTGTACTTATTAAATTTGTACATGTAATTAGTCCTGTACTTGTCAAATTAGATAAGTTTGTACTTGTCAGACTAGTCACTACTAAATTTGTAATTGTTTGGTTTGTACTGGTTAAATTTGTTGCAGTTAATGTAGTTATTGTTAGCCCACTGTTTGTTAAATTTGTAACTGTCAAAGATGTAGCTATTAAATTACTACATGTCAGTGAATTTATTTCCGAATCTTGTATTCTCATATTGGTTGTCCATAATGTACTCACATTTGTGTAAGGAATTGCATCTATATGAATAGGATATATTGAAGTTAATTTTGTATTTAAACCTATTGAAATTCTCGATTCGTTTAAATATGATAGAACATCAGAATATTCTATTTGAATATTCAAAGTTTCATTGGGACCTGCTCTTATAAGAACATCTTCTCCTGCTCCATCAAATAAATGATTTTTACCCCTATATATCTCTGTCATTTTATTAATACACACTAAATAGTTTTATTTATACTTGTTCTAATTTTACTTTTTTAAATCCAGATCCCAAAGGATTGGTCATATTAATATATATTTCACGGTTGTGTATAAATATTTCTCCTTCTTCAGGATCATCTGGTATTTCATTGTACACAGGTATTACTAATCTACGTGTTTGTTGTCTTTTTTTTCTTTTTTCTATTGCTTGAGTATCTATTGCCCTTATATCTTGAATTCTTGGTTTTTCAACTGGAAAAGACCATTTAGGAATATAAGGGCCTTGTCCGTCATCATATATTTCTAATTCTCGTTTTATTTCCTTTTCAGACACTCCCTTCGCCAATAAATAATACTTCACTATTTCGTAGTAATTCTCCCTTATGTATTTATCATCCATTTATTATTATAGATTCAAAATATTTTTACAACTGAAAAATCTCCATAATCACTTGTTGATGTATTTAATGATGCTCCTGCATTATGCCAAACACGTGTTGTTATTGCATCATTTGCTACTAATTGTAACACTACACTTGTTGTTACATGTGTCACATTTGCATTGTCAGGTTCAACACCTAATAATCCATATTTACCAGCACCATTTTTGTTTATGTAGAAAATTCTACTACCTGTTCCGTTAGATCCCATTCCAATAGATACTGTTATCAGATATGTACCTGCTTCAGGAACAACAAATGACCCTGAAGTAGCTGTCCAAGTCATCGAACCTTGTACAGTTGCTGTTTGGTTCCAATATGTGTTTATTAGGGTTGTATCAGTAGCATTTGATATTGTTTGAGCTCCTATGCCTCTTACTGACCCAAAACATCCACTAACAACATTCAATTTATTGCAGTATAAAGTTTTAGCTAGGCCTAAACCTCCTGATAGAACTAAACAACCTGTTGAAACTGAGGTAGATTCAGTTGTACTTAATATTCTATTTGTTCTATTAGCGCCATCAACTTGAATTTCATCCATAGTTGCTACGAGCACATCGATATTGTAAAACGTAACATCTTCTTCGAATGATGATGGACCTTGAACATTGAGTGCTCCTAATGTATTTGTAAGTACTAAACTTGAACCAGTTGCATTTGTGAATGTCATGGTTGTACATAGTATATTCGTAGTAGTTAGATTTGTACTGGTTATACTAGTTGATGTTAGATTTGTATTCGTCAAATTTGTTATTGTTGCATTTGTTGAGTTTAGATTAGTTGATGTGATACTTGTTAGGTTTAAATTAGTTGTTGTTATATTAGTTGCTGTTAAATTAGTGCAATTAAGATTGGTTATAGTAGCAGTAGTTATACTTGCTAATGTACTTGTTAAAAAACCTGTTGTAAATGAAGCAGCATAGGCTATATCAGATACAATGACTCCATCAAGACAAACTATACTATCTCTAACGTCTAATCTAGTTGAATATATATCAGTAGCAGTTATATTAGTTGCTGTTAAATTTGAAATTACAATATTTGAAATTGTTGTATTTGTTACTGTGTGATTAACTGATGATAAATTAGTGCAAGTCAGATTATCACATAGTATAGTTGATTGATCTTTTCCACGATCTTTAAAAATATGTTTGGATCCATAATAGTATTCTGCCATAATTTATTATTATTATTATTATTATAATCTTTTAAATTTAATTATCACCAATTAATTTGTTCTTAATCACTAAAATCATTAGGTTCATTTTCATTAGTTGGTGGTGGGGGTTGAGTTTGTTGGGTTTTCTTATAAGGTCCTCTTTTGTAAGTTACTTTAGGGGGATTATTCTTACTACGCTCTTTCATATAACCCCTCATATATTCACGCATGTAAACTTTGCGTTTCTCTCTCTGTTCCAAAATATGGTTAATATATTCTGCCACTTCTTTGTTCATTCTCTTTATTAATATCCTAGATTTTTATTTTTAAAATCTAAACGCTTAAAACTTTTAGGTATTTAAGTATTTAGATATTTAAGTATTTAAGTATTTAAGTATTTAAGTATTTAGATATTTATTTTTTAATAATTAAAAAATAAAATGGCTTAGAATTTTAAGCGTTTATATTTTAAAAATAAAAATCTAGGTAATAATAAAAATATGTCTTTCGGATTGCAAGGTTTCACAAAACGTCCTTCTACTTCTAAAATTGAAGTAATTGAGTGGTATGATCTTAATAAATTGGATAATCTTTTGAAAATTAAAGATTTATCATTTTTATTTGATGATGATAATAATGATGAAGATGATCAAATTAAAATTAAAAATCAAAGTATAATTTTGAAAAAAATAAGTAAAGAATTAAAAAATAAGAATTTTCTTAAAAGAACTCTTGTTCAAAATGGTAGTGTTGGGAGATATTACTATGATAAAAATGATAATTATGGGATTTTATATCTTAAAAACTCTTTGAGGGGTTACATTACTAAAGAAGGAACTCAAGATATTGACATTAAAAATTGCCATCCTAGTTTGTTACTTCAAATTATTAAAAATGAAGGATTGAATTGTGATGAATTAGAAGATTATATTAAAGATAGAGATCGTGTTATGGAAAATTATAGCTTTGATAAAAATTATTTTTTGGTTATGATCAACGACAAAAATTTTAGTAGTTCGATTGAATATTTGAATAAAATTCATAAAACAATTTACACTCGTTTTATTCCAATTATGAAAGAAAAATTTCCTGATTTTTACAGAGATTGTGTAGCTTTGGACCGTAATAAAAATAAGAAAAAATCTAATCCAGAAGGAACATTTATTTCAAAACTTCTCCAAGAAGCTGAACAGGATGTTATGTATTATGTTATAGAATTTCTTAAAATTAAAAAAATTAATTATGGATGTTTAATTTACGATGGTATTCATATCTACGATAAAATTGATCCTAATTTCATGATTGAAATTTCAAAATATGTTTATAATCATACTGGATACATAGTATATTTTTCAAATAAACAATTTCCAAATCAAGATCTTATTCAAGATCAGGTTAAATTAGTAATTGAAGAGAACGATAAGCCATTAGAAGATGATGAAGTAGCTATAGCTATTTTTAATCAGTATCAAGATAGAATAATTAAAAATAATGGTAAAATATATACTTACTGTAATTATAAATGGGATCCAGATTATCAAAGCGTTTTTAATTGTTGGTTTCAAAAATCTAATCTTAAAGTTGGAAAAAATAAATTACTTCGTAATGCAACTAGTAAATGGAATTATTACATAAAACAAATAGAAAGTTTACTGAAAAATTTACCTACTCAAAATATTCTTGATTTACAAACTGATATTTTACCTTATCGTAATGGTTATGTTAATTTATTGACAAATGAATTTGTTGAATATAATGAATCTGATATACTATATTTTACATCAATTATAGATAGAGATTGTGGAGTTAAAGATCCATTAAAAATTAAAGAAGTTGAAAAAGTGGTTGATACTATTTTTAACGGTGATAAAGAACTAATTGATGAAGTTTTCTCATTTTTTGCTAGAGCTTTGGGTAACAATGTAAGAGATAAAGTATCTATGTGTATGGTTGGTGAACGTAATAGTGCAAAAGGTTACTTAATGGGTGCTTTGAAAAAATGTTATGTAGGTGCTGTGGGCAATGTTTCTTCGTCAGAATTATTTCCTAAAAATGGAAGTTTAGAGTCTGCTGAAAGAAAAAATGGGTTTCTTAGTAATTTTTGTGAATATCTTATCTGTATTTCAGAAGAAGTAAGTCCAACAATTAAACTTGATGGAACTACTTTTAAAACAATTTGTTCAGGAGGAGATGAAGTTACTTTCAGACAAGCTTTTGGTACTACTAATAGATCTAAAATCAAATCAAGTTATATTATGACTTGTAATATTAGTCCAAAATTTGATGTTTTTGATGCTAGAGAATGTTTACTTATTTGTAATATGCCTTGTAAATTTGTTGATAAAATTCCTGAAGATGGATTTGATAGAGGTTTTGTTTTCAAAATAGCAGATAATAATGTAAAAAAACATTTGGATGATGCTGAATTTGTGAATGCATTTGACTGGTTTATTAGAAGTTTTTACAAAAAAGATAAACCTGATTACAAAGTTCTAACTTTAATGAATTTAGAAGAAATTGAAGCTAGTGAAGAATTTATTGATGATGGTGCAGGCCTTGATAAAGCTATAAAAAGTTTATATGATTTTGTTGAGGCCAACACAGTAAATAAAATTAAAAAATCTGAAGTTAGTAGAAAAGTTAAATATTTATTTCCAGCAGCAACACCTCAAAAAATTAAGAACTATTTGAATAATAAGGGAATAATTGAGCATAAAGCAACTGATCGTTACTATCTAGGTTTAAGAAATAAACAACCTGAGGAAGAAACTTCTTTATTTTAATACTATCTAGTGTTGTTTAATTTTTAAAAATTAAACTTTCTAAAAAAATGCCCTTAGGGGCACTGGAAAAGTGAGTATCTGGGATTTATATATGACTTACTACTACATTATATGTATTAAATATATAAAAAGTTTAATATATAAAGTAGGGCATAAAATATGCCCTAAATTATATATTTATAAATTTTTGATTTATTATTTTCCGCAAAGTTGCGGATAAAAATTATTAAAATCAAAAGGGTCACTTGAAATAGGTCAAATATTGACCTTTATAAATTTTGCCCGGGTTTAAATTTCAAAATTAAAACCTATGGTAATAATAAAAGACTATGTATAGTAATCATCTTTCTGAAAATACTGAGTTAATCAAGCTGATAAACTATAAAAGAATGATAAGATCTCCAAATAAATTTAAGAAAGCATTAAAAGTTTACTCAAATTTAAATTCAAAGTTGAACATAGATCTTAGTATAGATAATATAAGAAATTATATCCCAGCATTCGATGTAGGGGGATATTTTATCGATAATGATGATAATGTATGTTTAATTTATGATACTTACGAAACAGAAAATAACCATCCTTATTTTTTCACAAGGATGTTATCAATTCCAGATTCTGCAGTCACCTACATTAGTGTGAAACAAGGTCTCAATGATCCTCCTAATTTTTACTCAATACACAGACCTCATTGTTATATCATCAGGATAAGCATGTAGCCCTATACTTTAATTATAATTAAATTGATATCTTCAAATAAAATATCATTTACACTTACTAAATTTGTGACATTCATCAGTACTATTTTTAAAATACAATTATTTTTTTTTAATTGTGAATATAAAGATCATCATGATAATTTTGACCTAGATATTTATAACCGTTATTAACCAATAAGTTTCTGATTATAACCCTATCAGGTCTAAAATTATGCTCAATAGTAATCATTCTAAATTTATACTTCTTGAATAGACCTTTGCATCTTAGAATACAAAGTTCAGATCCTTCTGTGTCAACACTAAGAAAATCTATTACTTTAGGAGCTCCATAGTCAATTAAAATATTAAGTAAAGTATCAGATTCAACAGTAATCTTGTCAGTAATCAGACTTTTGTACTTGCTCTCAATACATTCAGAAATTCCAGATAGAACACCTCCATCATCTGGAATAATTGAAAATTCTAAACCTTTTGCTTTTCTTTCAAAACAAGCTTTATTGACACAAATAGAATTAGGTCTATTTTTTACTAATTTCTTAAAATTAGATGGATCTGGTTCAATAAGGATACCAGTCCATCCAAAATCTTTTTCAAGAAGTAAAGTATTAGAAATTTTAATTCCATCATTAGCTCCTATCTCCACATAAAATCCATTTTTTTTATTGTTAAGATAGTTTAGGACGTGGATATCTTGATGCAATTGAGCACATGTTTGTGTTTCATCAATTATTTGTTTTTCAACTTGACTATAGGCACCTTGCCCATAACTAAGTTCCATTTATTAATAGTCTTTAATTTTTATGTATTGATAGCCGTTTAATCCATTAGCATCCCTAAATCCTATAGTTTTATTAGGGTAAATCAATCCAGGTTGTGTAGCACCAGCTAATTGCAATTGTTCAATACCAGACAAACTAGAACCATAATTTGGAGTTACTTCTCTGTATCCAGCAACAAATCTGTATTTTTCTGTATTTATATATTCATTAACTTTATCACTTTCAATTAATGTTTTTTCTTTAGGTTCAAATGAATTTATTGAACTTGGGGGACATTGATCCCATAAAGTTGGACCTTGTTGCATAGATCTTGATCTAGAACCCCATTGTAAAGCCTCATTAAAAGAATTAGACATTACTGATTCCAATCCTTTTGTAACTTCTTTAACTATAGGTGTACCAACACCATCTAAACATTGGCAAGGTCCTGAAGATCCTTTGGGGCAAGGTTTTGGTGGATGAGATTCAACACCAGATACTGTATCAAAAATTTCATTAGAATTTTTAATATCTTGTTTACTAGATTCTATAGCTGCCATTATTTGAAGTTAGTAAAGAAAATTTTAAAGAACTTCAAATTAGTTTAAAGGACTTTTAATTTGAAGATAAAGAATTATTAATTTTAAGTTCCAAAATTATTTTCTGAAGATAATAAAAATGACAGACTTTATCTTACAATCAAATGAAAGCTCAGCTTTATTAAGAACCCTTAATAGTAGTTCAGTAGTTGATTTAAGCTACGGAATCAAGCCAAGTTACCCTATTCTTGCTAAGCAATATAGGCAAATCCAATCCAACAATAGTTTGTCAGGAACTATCGCAGGACAAGAGGTTGTTTTCAACCTCAATAAATCCCAATTCTTTAGGAATATGGAAATTAGATCAGTACTCACTATGTCTACAACAAATGCAGGTCTAACTGTTCCAATGGGTCTAGACTTATTCGACCGTATCGAACTAAGATCAAATAATAAAGTTATTTACACTATGTCAAGTGCCTACATTAAATCTAGAGTCAGAGCAAGTCCAATCAACGTTCAACAGGCAGTAATTAGAAGAGCAATGCCATTGGACTCAACCAGTTATGCAATCGCTGCAACTACTAACTGGACTAGTGGTACCATCGCATTATTTACTCCAGTATTTTGTCCATTTTTTGAAGGAGATACTCAAAATTTTGACTTAAATTTTTATGAACAACTTCAGTTAGTTTGCCGTGTAAATACAACTGCTGGAATGCAAATTGAATCTGCTATTACAGCCTTATCCTGTACAGCATGGGTTTGGAATTATATACCTGATCCCAAATATTATGAATATCTAAGAAGTAAGAATCAAAAACCTAGTGTTCCATTAACGATGTTGACATACAATACATACACTGAATCATTTGTAATGACTAATACTGGAACAAACACTGTGAAATTGAATGTAAATTATCCTTGTTTCAACATGTATTTCTTTCTCAGAGATACAACTGTGACCTTGGCACAAACTGCAGGAAACATCACCAGTTTCGATTTTAGTGTAGGAGGTACTAAATTATTGGAATCAGTTCCTTGGCTCGTAAGTGATTATGAAACAGAATTGATGGGTTCGTGCCCTTTGATTCCAACCAACGCAACTGCAGTATCTCGTGTGACTGATTTGCTTGGAATTAGAGTTCTAAATTTCGGTCTCAAACCACATGATCGTACAGTAAATTCTGGAGCTATCAGTTTCAATCAAATCAACTACCCATCATTAACTATTAATCACACCACATTGGGAACTGCAGCAAACTATTCATTATTTGTTGTGTATGAGTATTGGAATATGCTTACACTTGATAGTTCAAACGGATCAGTTGCAATCAGTTTGTCAAATTAATGATCAAAATTATTAAAAATAATAAAGTTATATAATAAATAATCATCTGGTTTTTAAAATGCCTCCAAGGAAATTAACTGAAGAAGAAAAAGAATTAAGACGCAAAAGGATGCAAGAAAAAAAAGAACAACAAAATAAACCACTTGCTCCAACTGGTCAGGTTCCTGTAACTACGGGCAACATACCTGTAACTACGGGAAACATGCCTGTGACTCCACCTAATTCTCCAAAGTCATTAACCGATGAAGAATTATCAGATAAAATGACTAGAATGATAATAACTAAGAAATATGAAAATCCTCGAATATATATATACTTTGAAATATTCGATGATCAGACATTCAATAGGGTATCAGATCTTTTTAGTTTTTACAAACAAATGGAAAATAGCATAGAAGAATCTATCCAATTTCAGATAGTTACAAGTTATCAATTGCCATTTCAGAGTGAACTAAATTTTTTACTTGTTTCTAAAGAGAAAATAACTAATTGGTGGGGATATATATATAATCCATTTATAGGTACACAAAATACAAAAGATATATTATGTGTGAAATTACATGATATTCCATCATGGTCCGCAGATGTATTTTGTGAAAAAATTCTTAAAGGAGAAGAATGTCCTGAAATTTATGAATTAAGAGTACAAACAATTTAATTTTTTTAATTTTTTTTCTAATGAATAGTAAATAATCTAATAATGACAGATATATCCAATACGCCAGGAATATTGACTTTGAATTCTACTTCAGCAAGTCCAACTTTTACTTTACATAATCAAATCCCGCCTCAGACTATGTATTTAAAAAGAGTGAGAGTAGAATTCACTTCAGCAGCAGCGGCTTTAGCAGCAAGAGTTATCTATATAGATCTACCATTTACAAGTAGCCAACATCTTATAGATAATATAGTGGGACGTTTCATGATTCCAATTGTTCTTGACAACGCAGTAGTCACTAGTTATACTTGTGAACTACCTATATATATGACTAGATCTGTTCCTGACAATTTTCAGATGTTTGTGAGAGATCAAGATGGAGCTGTTTTAACAAATTTAGCAGCTATAACTCTACAATTTCAGTTTAATTACTCACATATAAGTTAAGACCAGACCCGGTGTAATAATTTTAATATGTAGTAATAAGAATAACTCGATGCAAACACAACAATCTTCTAGAAAATATGGATGGATTAGACCTCGAAATCAACATCACCATAATAATTTATTTATCGGAAAAAAATACAATGTTAATGTTCCAATCAATAAATTACCGGGATTCAAAGATCTCAAACAATTACCTATTAATGTAGATTTATCTGACCATTTAATTGTATTTGATCAGGAACAATTAGGATCATGTACATCTAACGTCACGGCAAATATGTACATAAAATGTTTTAAAAAACAAATAATTGGGTTGAGTGACACTGAGTCCGAAGTAGAACCAACCCAATTAAATAAAATACCAAGTAGATTGTTTTTGTACTATCTTCAAAGAGTAGAAACCAATACTATTAAGGAAGATTCTGGTTCTTCAATGGACACTGCAGTTATGGTTCTTCAAACAATAGGTCCTTGTGACGAGATATTTTGGCCCTACAAAATTAATAAATTTGCTAGAAGACCAAGTAAAAAAGCATTTGTTAATTCAAAAAACAATAAAATGACCAGGATAGCAACAAATCCTCAATTCATGAAAAAAAGAATAAATTTGGATGTAAATGTTTTAGAATTTAAAATAGCTTTAGCATTAGGACATGTCATAGGTTTTGGTATGAATGCATATGAATCATTGGAGAATTTAGGACCTGATCACACACTTGTTTATAACAAAGATGATAAATTTTTAGGAGGACATGCAGTACTTTGTGTAGGGTATGATGATAGTAGATCTTGTTTTAGAATACTAAACTCATGGGGAACTAATTACGGAGATTCAGGATATTTTTGGCTGCATTACGATCTTTTAGAAGTTTTAGAAGTTTCTGATTCCTGGATAATTTTATAATACTAATAAAAGGAACAAAAAAGAATATGAATAATTTCAATTTGATAGACATACCGCTTATTAGTAAATTAGAATCTATGGCAGTTGATTCAAGAACTGAAAAAGAAGGTCTGAAGGGGGCAATAAGAACTATCATAAAACTTCCAGTAAGTAATTTTCTTAATTCCAATACAGTATTAGGTAAAAAGATGTCTTGGGATATACCTCGCGAATACAATAATTTACAAAATATGTTTATCAAAAGTACATTGACAAGTTCAGGAGCTCCAGATCCTAAGTCCTACTTCGGAGCAAGAATTTTTAGTGAAATAGTTCTAAGAACAAAAAATGGGACAGTATTATTCACAATACAACCATATTATACTTACGCACGCATAGACAAACTCAAATCCAGTCAAATATACAATCATCTTGAAAATGCAACAATGCCATTAGAAACTTGGAACAATTCAGTTTGTGAAATCTTCACACCATTGTTTGGTTGGTTTAACAACAAACCAATAGAAACTATGTATTTAGAACCTCTTGAATTGGTAGCAACAGTAACTAGTTCAGTTGATACAATGGGACTTACAGCAGGAAGCACAGTTTCAGCTGGATCATTTGAATTACATCTTCATTACAATGATCGCATGTATGATCCCAAGAAATCATTGAATAAAAGTATGTTGATCAGTGATAGTTACCAGGAACAAGAAACTGTGACATGTGCTGTAGGAAGTACATCAAAATCATTTATTTTACAATGTCCACATCCAGTATTTTGTACACATTTTGTGATGTCAAATAGTACTCAGGATTTGCTTAGTATAAATAGAATCGTTGTTGAGAGTAGAGGTGTGACTTTATTTGACATGGACCGTAGAGTAAGTTACTCACTTCAGGAAGGACTTGAAGAAACAGCAGATGTTGAATCAGGTCCATTTACAATATGGTGGTCTAGAGAAAGATCCCGTATTACCAATTCGGGATTAATGTATTTTGGACAAAGTATGTATCCAGTAAAAGTGACATGTTATTTTAGTGCAGTTCCATCTGTAACTTACGACATAATCACAATACATGAATATTTCAATGAATTAAGTATTAAAGATAACATCATTAAGAGATCATTACCTGGATATTTGGAATACAATATTTAATACTCTAATACTATAATACTCTAATACCATATTAATTACCTATTTGTTTAAAATTATTGCCAATTAAATTCTTGTAGACATAAAATAATAACAATATGAGTACAGGAGCGTCGAAAACAGAAGTAGTGACAAAACCCAAAAATTTGTGGAATGAATTTAGGAAAGAATACAAAGGAAAATTGACACCTTTGGAAATGTCAGAAAAATTTTTAGAACTAAAACAAGATCCTTCTTCTAAATATTATAATCCTGAACTTACTAAAAAAACATCTAAATCAGTAAGAACTGTTGGCAACAAACCCATAACTGGTAAAAAAAGATCAAAAAAAGAAGTTTATGGTACAAAAGATAAACCAGATAAAACTTCAGGAACAGTGGGATTGTCTGAGATGAGTGATCAACAAAAAAGAGATCTTGGTAAATATATATTACTTTTGAAAAATAGGAAAAAATACAAAAAAAGAGAATTTAATAAATTAAAGGATGAATATGAAGAATCAATAGGTGCTGTGTATTATTTTGGAGATGATAAAATTCAAGAATCAATAACAAAACTTGAAAGTGCTTTAAATCCAATGGTCGGTGTCAGTACCTCAAAAGAAGAATTAACTACTTCTAGTTCAGAATCAGAATATGAATCTCCAGCTCCATCTAGTTATGAAATGAGTGAATACATGGTTAATAAATCAAAAATTGCTGATTTAACAAAAGAACTAAAAAAGTCAATAAGTTCAACTATGGTTGAAACAATTAGTACATTAAAACCAGTATTAAAAGAAGAAGAAATTCTTCCAGCAACTAGTAGTCAACCTATTATAGTATTGGGACAAGATGTTGAAGAAGAGAAAAGTCCAGAACGTGAACCAGATTACGTAAAAACATTAGCAAAAGAAGGAGGAAGAGTTATTAGTCCAAAAGAACCTGTATTTTTTGAGACGAAAAGTTCTTATTCAGAGTTAGCAGATGTATCATCTGTAGGTACTTCAAGATCAACTCTGTCTGAATACGAAGTACCTTATGAGTCTGTAGCAGGCGAGAGAATAAGAGCAGAAAAAGCAGAAATAAGTACTTTGGCATCATTAACTTCTGCAGGTCCCCCGTTGGTAGAAACACCATCATTAAGTTCTTCATTAGAATCAGGAGCAGTACCTTCAGGAATAGAAACAGGCACAGGACCAAGTGCAGGTTCAGTAGGTTCAGAATCATCATTGGTATCAACAGGAATAGGAGCAATGACGCCTCTTTCAGAACCTCCAGTTTCTATAGGTCCAGAACCTTCAGAAACTACTTCAGGTCCAATTGAAGGCCAACCTACTCAAACCCAAGAAAGTCCAATTCCTTATGCAACAACTGCTACTAAAATAGATTGGAAAGTAGTTCATAAAATTCCAATTTTATTATTTTTCGGATCAACAACAAAACCAGATTGGGACACAGAACTAGAAAAAACAATTGATGAAATCACAATTACGAAAGAAGAAATAAATACTATAATAGATGGTATAATAGCGGTAAATGGTGATAAAATAATGGTTTCTAGTAGATTGAAAGATGGAGATATTAATGAATTCAAGGAGATAATTGAATTACATTTCTGTCTTGAAAGAAATCTTGCAAAAGGATCAAGATATGCCAAAGCATCAGTTCCACTATCTCAATTAGTATCATTAGCATCAAAAGTATCACCTTCTACTACTACAACTACAACAACACCATCAGTTACTGGTGAAATTAGTAGTGAACCTGTTGGTGCTGGAGGTTTAGATGCTGATTTTCCAGTTGGTAGAGTCGATGAAACTGGTAAAGAATTGAGTGAATTTATTCCACCAGAAAGTGGAGGACCTGTTGAAGCATCAACCACCAGTGCAGGTTCAGTTTCATTTGAAACAGGCCAAATTCAAATAGAAGGTCAGGGAATTTTTGTACCAAAACACAATAGTAACATAGATAAATACGGAGATAAAATAATGGATAAAAATCTTGTTTCACAAATAAAAATATATCAAGAACAACAAGGACAGGTGATAGCTTTTGGAGTCAGGAAAGATGATTATGTAAGTCAAAATGGAAAAGAAAGTGGTAATACAACTTATACTAAGTTTATTAGAATAGATGATTGTTAACATTATTTTTATTATTTGGTGATTAATAAATCAAATGGTTTTAAATAGATTCAATCCATTGAAAGAATTCAAACAAGTTAAAAATTTCTCAGCAATGGTGTTAGCTAAAAGAAGATCAGGTAAATCAGTTCTTATAAAGGATATATTGTCATATGCAAAGGACAATTATAAATCAGCACATGTATTTTCTCTTACAGCTCATCTCCAACCAGATCTTTTCAATTATGTTCCTGAAAACAATGTGTATGAAGGACTAGATCTTGAAAAATTAGATTCAATATACAACGAACAACAGAAATATATTGAAAGAATGATGGAAAAAGGCCGTAAAAAGGAAAAATGCGATCATATTTTATTGATATTTGATGATATAATTTCTGATAAGAATGTTAGACTTTCATCAAGATTTACTGATTTATTTATATTAGGACGTCATATAAATATAGCAGTAATAGTTTTGTCTCAATACTTCGGAGGTAAATATGGTTTAAATGCGGTATGTCGAAAAAATTGTGACTTTATATTTTCTTTTCGTCCATGCAATGAGAGAGATAAAAAATTAGTTGTTGAAGAATATTTAAGCTGTAAAGGATATAGAGAAGGGGAAGAATTACTGAAACAAGTATTTAATGAAGACTATCAAGTGTTATGTGTTTGTGTTTATAAAATGACAAATGAATATGAGGATTTTGTATTTACATACAAAGCAGATATGAATATTAGAAAATATATGATAGGTGAAGATACATTTTCAAAGATGATATATGTAAATAATAATATATTAAAACCATTAAGTAGAGATGAACCACGTTATGTTAGAATAGTTGATGATAATTAAATGGCGCTGTCAAGAATCAGACACTTTGATGTCTTTTTTAAATATGTCGTAATAATTCAATAATGTGTTAATATCTGTTCCTCTATTATCACTAATCTGTTTAAGATCAGAAATAGATGAATTTGCTACCACCACCTTTGCAATTGCTCCTTGACCTAAAGAAAAACATGTTCTAACTTTGATAAAATTATTTACATTTGAGATATGTTCTGGTATTAAATCGTAATCACCATTTTTTGTTAGTTTATTACATATAAGTACAAAATCTTTGTTAGTTATAGTTCTTGTTTTTTGTCCATAATTTTTAGAAGTTTTGTAAAAATTTCTGATAAATACGACTTCATCCGGTTTGACATAAAGGTAATTATCATATATACCTCCAGGTCTGTCTCTAGTTATCACGAGATCAAGATCTAAATTTCTGCACTGGAAAAAAATGATTAAATAATTAATTATAAATTTTGTGTAATTATTGATTTCTTTATTACGATCAATTTTTTTTGTACTTGCAACTGGACTTTTGCAATAGGAAGAAAGATCTTCTATTAAATTTTCTAAGGAAATATCCTTTTTTTTTAATTTAATGTTTGCACTAGAAGTAGTTTCGTTAATTTTAGAAATAACATTTTTTCTTTGAGCCCTCACTATAGTTGAATCTAGACCCAGTCCATTTCTTATAACTATACATATATTGAGAGATTTTTTAATTCTTAACAAGGTGTCAAAAGTATTGTAGATTGTTTCACAAATTAAATTTTGATCTTCTTTGTCTATTATCCAATCTATATTATATCTTGTCAAATAGTCAAGATCTGATATATAGCATTTTTTAGTACTATCAAGAACGTTCAATTTGTTTATTATTTCTTTCATTATTTATAAATGAATTTAAAAAAGTTATTGATATTGTTTTTCACAATTGGACAAATTAAAAGTGAACCAAATATTTCTATAGATATTGGTCCATGGCCTACTGATATGGGCTACAGGCCTATAGACATAAATGAAAAAAGGATTGCAAAAAACTACACTGTGTTTTATCCAGGGTGTTATGATTCAGACTCAGAAGGTTCAATCAGAACAATGAACATAGCTGTTGATTATGGTTTAATCAGATCAAAAGGTAAAAAAATAAATAAATATGTAGATGATTTGATGTCTGAAGTTAGTGACATTTACAAAAATCAATTTAATGTCAACTTGAAATATAAGTTAATAAAAGGCTCAAAAAAAGATAAATGGCCACTAAGTATGACAAAACAAAGATGTTTGGATGCGGTTACTGTATTTTATGACTTTAGAGAATACGTGAGAACAAGAGGAGATGGAGATTCAGTAGATTATTGGTTATTTTTGAGTCAATGTTTCAAAGGTGTATTGGGAGTTTCATATATAGGAACAATTTGTACATCTCCATACAACATGGGTGTTTCTGTCCCAAATTCAAGAGTAATGGCTCATGAGATAGGTCATGGTTTTGGAGCACAACATACATTTGGATTGGGAGGAGTGATGGATTATATGGATGGAAAATATAATGGAGTGGTCCAGTTTCATCCAGCAAATAGGGAGCAGGTGTGTGTAGTGTTGGACAGACAATGTTGAGTTATGGGCCTGTGGCCTATAGTAGCTTCTGGTTTAAAATTTGAAAATTAAAGATTGCCCTA
>JACCDR010358772.1_pt1 | contig 24325 bp, 20 predicted proteins | sample 7446431 | NCBI WGS metagenome assembly JACCDR01 (sample SAMN15323443, study PRJNA562643) | freshwater metagenome | isolation source: river surface water | place: USA:Blue River Watershed | collected 2017-08-17 | reverse complement strand
TTGTGAAGCAGACCAGACCGCCGCTGGTGCAAGCGTGGAAACACGGCACTGGAGGAAGGTCCGGACTGCGCAGGGCGGCGTAGCAGCTAACGGCTGTCCACCGCGAGGTGAGGATCAGAGCAACAGAGACGAGTTTTGGCGGGGCTCCCGATGCAGGGTGTTCTGTGGCACGCCAGCGCAAGCGGGCGTGGCCGGGCGGCTTGCCGCGCGGCGTCGGGTGCAAGCCCGGCACCCACAGCCACCTTGGGCGGGGCTGTGCCCCGCCAAAGGTGAAACGGGCAATCTCTACGCGCAGCAATACCAAGTAGGCACACACGGGGCGTGGCGGCGCAAGCCGATACGCACCACCGCTGGCCCGGCGGGGTGTGCGGGTAGGTAGCACCGAGCCGGGGGGTGACCCCCGGCCAAGAGGAATGGCGGTCACGGCGGCGCTTCGCAAGAAGGGCCGCTGCACAGAATCCGGCCTATCGGTCAGCTTCACACTTTTTTCAACCGCAGCCCTGCACCGGGGCTGCGCTGGGCCGTCGTGTCCCTAACACCAGGATTGCATGAACCCCGACGCATCCACCCTGTGGCGCGGCCCGCGCTGGTCGCTGGCCTTGCTGCTGGCCAGCCTGGGCATGATCGGCCCGTTTGCCATCGACGCCTACCTGCCCGCGTTTGCCGGCATCGCCCGCAGCATCAACGCCACGCCGCTGCAGATGCAGCAAACGCTGTCCAGCTTTTTGCTGGGTTTTGCGGTGATGAACCTGTTTCACGGCGCGCTGTCGGACAGCCTGGGGCGGCGCCCGGTGGTGCTGGCCGGGGTGGTGGTGTTTGGCCTGGCGTCGGTGGGCTGTGCGCTCAGCGACTCGGTGGGCGCGCTGGTGTTGTTCAGGGCCTTGCAGGGTTTGTCGGCCGGTGCCGGCATGGTGGTGTCGCGGGCCGTCATCCGCGACATGTACCCGCCGGCCGACGCGCAGCGTGTGATGTCGCAGGTGACCATCTTCTTTGGCGCCGCGCCGGCCGTGGCGCCGCTGTTTGGCGGGCTGTTGTTTGAAGCCGCCGGCTGGCACGCCATCTTCTGGCTGTTGGCGGTGTTGAGTGCGGTGCTGGCACTGGCGGTGTGGCGCTGGTTGCCCGAAACGCTGCACGTGCAGGCACGGCAGCCGTTTGACACCCGCAACCTGATGCGCGGTTACGCACAAATGATGCAAAACCCGCGCTTCATGGCGCTGGTGCTGGCCAGCGGGGTGCCTTTCAACGGCATGTTTTTGTACGTGTTGTCGGCGCCCACTTTTCTGGGTGAGTTGCTGCAGTTGCGGCCCGGGCAATTTTTCTGGTTTTTTGTGGTCACGGTGGCGGGCATCATGGGCGGGGCCTGGTGCTCGGGGCGGCTGGCGGGGCGCATCAAGCCGCGGCACCAGATTCGGCATGGCTTTGTCATCATGCTCGTGGCCTCGGTGGCCAATGTGCTGCTCAACGGGGCGCTGCAGCCGCATGTGGCCTGGGCGCTGGTGCCGATTGCGTTGTTTGCTTTTGGCTGGTCGCTGATGGTGCCCGTGGTGACGCTGATGACGCTGGACCTGGCGCCCGACCGCCGCGGCATGGCTTCTTCGGTGCAAAGCTGCGTGGGCAGCCTGGCCAACGCCGTCGTGGCCGGGGTGCTGGCGCCGCTGGTGATGCATTCGGCGCTGCAGCTGGCGCTGATGTCGATGGCGATGTGGGGCGTTGGCGTGGCGGCCTGGTGGTGGGTGAAGCCGCGGCTGGGTTGAGGGCTCAAGTTGATGCGCGGGCGGGCCGATAGCGCGGTGAAGACAGGCCCCCATGCACGCGAACGCCCCTGCACAAACGACAACACAGCTTGGCAGCCGCCCATGGCCATGGGCCCGCCAGCAACGGCGGGCGCAGCGCCTGCCGCTGCCGCCTGCGCTGCTGGCCCTGGGTTTGGTGCTGTGCGTCCCTGTGTGGGCCACGGAACCAGCACCGGCTGCGCGCGCGAACGCGGCTTCGAAAACGACCGCAAAGGCCCCAGCACAAGCCCATACACAAACCCAGGCCGCTGACAAGCCCCTTGCTGCGGGCCCGCAGGTGTCCATTGCGCCAGTGAAGGCGTACAGCCGCAGCGACGACCCGATAGAGCACCTGCGCCAGCGCCTGAGCGAAAGGCTCACCACCGCCAAGCCCAGCCCATCGGCCGTGGGGCCACTGGAGGTGCGGGTGCTGGCCAAGGCGCCGCCCGCGCCTGCGGGCGGCAAAGGTGCTGATGGCCGAGGCCGCCACGGTGGCAAGGCCCAGAACGCCCAGAAGGTCGAAAAGGGCCACAGCGCCCACTGGTCCTATTCCGGCCCTGCCGGCCCGCAGACCTGGGGCGGCTTGAAGCCGGAGTTTTCGCTGTGCGCCAACGGCCAGCGGCAAAGCCCCATCGACATCCAGGGCGGCCTGCCGGTGGACCTGGAGCCGGTGCAGTTCCAATACAAGGCCAGCCGCTTTGCCGTCATCGACAACGGGCACACGGTGCAAGCCAACCTGGCTGTGGGCAACCACATCGAAGTGGGTGGCAAGCGGTTTGACTTGAAGCAGTTCCACTTCCACCGCCCGTCTGAAGAGCGCATCGACGGCCGCCAGTTCGACATGAGCCTGCACCTGGTGCACCAGGACGAACAGGGCCGCTTGGCCGTGGTGGCCTTGCTGCTGGACCGTGGCGCGCCGCACGGTGCGGTGCAAAAGGTGTGGAACAACCTGCCGCTGGAGAAAAACCAGGAGCAGCCGGCTCGTGTATTGCTGGAACTGAACGAACTGCTGCCCAGCAGCAGCAGTTACTACACCTACATGGGCTCGCTGACCACACCGCCCTGTTCAGAAGGGGTGCAGTGGATCGTGATGCGGCAGCCGGTGTCGGTATCGGCCGAGCAGATTGATCTGTTCTCGCGCCTGTACCCGATGAACGCGCGGCCGCTGCAGCAGCTGGCCGGCCGGCGCATCTTGCAGACGCCCTGAAACGCGTTCAGCCGCCGCCGGGAGGCGGCTCGCCGGGTCGGCGCCGGGCCAGCAGCAGCAGCGCCGGCCAGGCCCACAGGCTCAACCACCACAAAAAGACACGTTGGGCGCTCACCGGGCGCGTTTCGTGGCGCGCCACCTTCACAAACAGCACCCCGGCGCCCACCACCACGTACAGCAACAGCAGCCCGTAGGCCGTCACGCGCGCGCCGTAGCTGGGTGTGGCCACCAGGTCGCCCAGCCAGGCGCCGGCCAGCGCCGCCGTCAACACCGCCAGCAGCAGCGCCAGCGCCATGCCGATCAGCGCGTGGCGCATCTTCCATAGCGGATCGTTTTCGATCATGGGGGTGAAAAAGTGTGACGAAGTGACGCTGGCGCCTTGTATCCGCACCAGGGCTGATCTAACAAAACACTTTCAGTTGAAGCAGCAAGTACTTATTTTTGCTGATTTTTTCTGCAAAAGACTGGTTGAAATCACAGTTCTAAGTACTTGATTCCATTGGTCTTTCCGGCACGCAATGACATTGACCCCGCCGCCTGCAGTAAGTAAAGTGGGGCTGGGTGTCTTTTTTTGTCTTTTGGTGCAGTTCGGGCCCGTTTTGCGTCTGGTGTCTGGCGGGCGGGCTGCGTGCGGTTTTGGGCTGGTGGGCAATGGTTTTTAGGGGTGGTCCGGTGTTGACGTTGGACGGGAAAGGCCGGTTGACCGTGCCTTCGCGTTGGCGCGACCTGCTGATGACCACCGTCAACGGCCAGATGGTGGTGGCCAAGAACCCCGACGGCTGCTTGTCGCTGTTCCCGCTGCCGGTGTGGGAGAAAGTGGAATCGCCGGTGCTCGAACTGGGCTGGGAGCACGACGCCTGGCGCCGCATCCTGATCGGCAGCGCCACCGAAGTGGAAATCGACAGTGCGTCGCGCATCCTCATTCCACCAGAGCTGCGCACCTGGGCCGGGCTGGAAAAGGATGTGAAGTTCATGGGGGTGGGTCCGCACTTTGAATTGTGGGACCTGGCGCGTTACGAAGCACGCGAAACCGTGGCCATCGCCCAAGGGCGGCCCGAGCCGCTGCGCAACATGGTTGTCCGGTGAACAGCAAGACGCCATGCACCCACACCACCGTGTTGTTGTCCGAGGCCGTAGCAGCCCTGGTGACGCATCCCGATGGCCTGTACGTGGACGGCACCTTTGGCCGTGGCGGCCACAGCCGTGCCGTGCTGGCCTTGCTGGGCCGGGCAGGGCGCTTGCTGGCTTTTGACAAAGACCCGCAGGCCGTGGCGGCGGCGGCCGACATCACCGACCCGCGTTTTGCCATCTGCCACGCCAGTTTTGCCGACATGGCGGCTGAACTGGCCGGGCGCGGTGTGCAGCGGGTGCAGGGCGTGTTGCTCGACCTGGGTGTGAGCTCGCCGCAGATCGACCAGGCCGAGCGCGGTTTCAGTTTTCGTTTTGATGCGCCGCTGGACATGCGCATGGACACCACCCGCGGCACCACCGCCGCGCAATTCCTGCTGCAGGCCGAGCAGCGCGAGATCGAAAGGGTCATCCGTGACTTGGGCGAAGAACGGTTTGCTGCATCGATTGCAAGGGCGCTTGTTGCACGCCGCGAGGCGGGCGCGCCCGTGGCCACCACCGCAGAGCTTTCGGCACTCGTGGCTGGCGCCGTCAAAACCCGCGAAGCGGGCCAAAACCCGGCCACCCGCACCTTTCAAGCCCTTCGGATTCATGTCAATGCCGAGCTTGAAGCGCTGCAGCAAGGGCTAGACGCGGCGCTGGTGCTGTTGGCACCGCAGGGCCGGCTGGCCGTGATCAGTTTTCATTCGCTGGAAGACCGCATCGTCAAGACCTTCATCGCGCGCGAGAGCCGCGACGTCATCGACCGCCGCGCGCCGATGGCGCCGCCGCAGCCGCTGAAGCTGCGCGCGCTGGCGCGCATCAAGCCCACGGCTGCCGAAGTGGCGGCCAACCCGCGTGCGCGCTCGGCGGTGCTGCGCGTGGCCGAACGCACCGAGGTGCCCGCATGAGCAAACTGAACCTGTTGTTGCTGGTGCTGCTGATGGGCAGCAGCATGCTGCTGGTGCACACCTCGCACGAAGCACGGCAGTTGTTTTCGGCGGTGGACCGCGCGCAGCGGGAACAAAAACAACTCGACGCCGAGTTCCGCCGGCTGGACGCCGAGCGCCAGACCCAGGCCACCCACCAGAAGGTGGAACGGGTGGCGCGCCAGCGCCTGCAGATGCAGCCGCCGGCGCTGACGGTGTATGTCGACACCCCCACAGGCACCGCAGGCCCCAGCCTGCCCGCCACGCCGGGTGTGCCCGTGCTGGCCACGGCGCGGGCCGACGCGCCGCGTTGAGCGGCGCAAGACCACCGTACCCACCCCCATGCCCGCCCGCAACAGCCCCAGCAGCAGTTCACGCGAACACGCGCGCGCCAGCGCGGGCACCGGCGTGGGCGGCAGCGTGCGCAGCCTGAACTACGCCACCAGCCCACTGCTGGCCAGCCGCACGCCGCCTTGGCGTTCGCGTTTTGTGCTGTTGATGGTGGGCCTGCTGTTTGCCGGCCTGCTGGGCCGCGCGGCTTTTGTGCAGATCTACAAGCCCGAGTTCTACCAGCGCAAGGGCGAAGAAAAGTTTGTGCTCAAAGAGAAGCTGTCGGCCAGCCGCGGCAGCCTGCTGGACCGCAACGGCAGCCTGCTGGCGGGCAGTGTGCAACTGCCCACGCTGATGATCGACACCAAGACTTTTGCCGCCGACAGCGCGCAGCGCCGCGCGATGGCCAGGATCTTGGCGCTGAAGCCCGACGAACTGGACGAGCGACTGGAAGCCACCAAGGGCACGCTGGTGCTGCGGCGCCACCTGGAACAAGACAAGTGGGAGCAGGTCAAGGCCCTGGGCCTGAAGGGTGTGTACGACATGCCCGAGTACAAGCGGCGCTACCCCGAAGGCGAGGCCTCGGCCCATGTGGTGGGCTTCACCGATATCGAAGACGTGGGCCAGGCCGGCGCCGAACTGGCCTTTCACCGCCAGCTGCTGGGCACGGCCGGTGCGCGCAAGGTGGTGCGCGACCGCCTGGGCCGCGTGATTGAAAACCTGGACGAACCGCTGCAGCCCACACACGGCAACGATGTCACGCTGTCCATCGACTCGCGCATCCAGTCCTACGCCTGGCAGCGTGTGCGCGACGCGGTGAAGGAACACGGCGCTTCCACCGGCAGCGTGGTGGTGCTGGACGCGCTAACGGGTGAAGTTCTGGCCCTGGCCAATTACCCCAGCTACGACCCCGGCAACCGCGCCAAGCTCGAGGGCCGGGCGCTGCGCAACGTGGCCGTGACCGACGTGTTTGAGCCCGGCTCCACCGTCAAGCCTTTTACCGCCGCGTTGGCGCTGGAGTCGGGCCGCTGGTCGCCGAACTCGCGCATCGACACCGCGCCCGGCCGCATCGTCATCCACGGTGCGCCCATCAGCGACGCACACCCGCACGGTGTGCTGAGCGTGGCCGAAATCATTCAGAAGTCCAGCAACGTGGGCACCGTCAAGCTGGCGCAGCAAATGCCGGCCAAGGACCTGTGGGCGATGTTCAACGCGTTGGGCCTGGGCCAAAAACCCGAGCTTGACTTTCCCGGCCTGGCCAAAGGCAAGCTGCGGCCCTACAAAACCTGGCGCCCAGTGGAACACGCCACCATGAGCTACGGCTACGGCTTGAACGCCAGCCTGCTGCAACTGGCGCGCGCCTACACCGTGTTTGCACGCGACGGCGACCTGGTGCCCACCACCTTGCTCAAGCGCGACCCTGCGCTGGGCCCGGTGGCCGCCGGTGAACGGGTGATCTCGGCCAAAACCGCGCACGCCGTGCGCGAGATGCTGCGCATGGCCACCAGCCCGGGTGGCACCGCGCCTGTGGCGCAGGAAAAGACGCTGGGTTATTCGGTGGGTGGCAAAACCGGCACCGCGCGGGTCAGCGGCAAGGGCGGCTACACCAACAAACACCACGGCTTTTTTGTCGGCCTGGCGCCGGTGAGCAACCCGCGCGTGGTGGTTGCGGTGATGGTGAGCGAGCCCACCAAGGGCAAGTACTACGGCGGCGAGGTCGCCGCGCCCGTGTTTGGTGCCGTGATGCAGCAAACGCTGCGGCTGATGAACGTGCCCACCGACATGGACGTGAAAGCGCAGATCAACAGCCAGCCGGCCAAGGCCGAGCCCGAGAGCATCTGATGGCGTTGATCGTGTCGCCCCCGCTGCAACACCTGGCCGACGCCGAAGCGGCCGTGGCCTGGCTGCGCGCCTGCGGCGCTGATCCGGCCACGGCCGCGCTGCGCACCGACAGCCGCCAGTTGCGGCCCGGCGATGTGTTCCTGGCCTGGCCCGGCGCGCGCCACGACGGTCGCCAGAATGTGCAGGCGGCGTTGCACGCCGGTGCGGTGGCCTGTTTGGTTGAAGCCGACGGCGCTGACACCTTGTTAAACGGGCCTGGCCACCGTGTGGCTGCGGTGCCCGGCTTGAAGGCTGCCGCCGGCACCATCGCCCACGCATGGAACGGCCGCCCCAGCGAACACCTGCGTGTGCTGGCCGTCACCGGCACCAACGGCAAGACCAGCACCAGCTGGTGGCTGGCGCAGGCGCTGGCTGCTTTGGGCACACGCTGCGGCGTGGCCGGCACGCTGGGCATGGGCGAGTGGCCGGCTGCAGGCGGCGCAGCCGCTGCGCTGCAGGGCTTGCAAGCCACCGGCCTGACCACACCCGACGCCGTGGCGCTGCACGCCGGCTTGCGGGTGATGCAAGACAGCGGCGTGCAGGCCTGCGCCTTGGAAGCCTCTTCCATCGGCCTGGAAGAACACCGGCTGCAGGCGCTGCACATCAAGGTGGCGCTGTTCACCAACCTGACACAAGACCACCTGGACTACCACCACACGATGGCTGCTTACTGGGCGGCCAAGCGGCGTTTGTTTCACTGGCCGGGCCTGCAGGCGGCGGTGGTCAACACCGACGACGAACACGGCCGTGAACTGGCCGCCAGCTTGCAACACAACGCCGCCCTTCAGCTGTGGACCGTGGCGCTGGACAGCGGGCCGGCGCGGTTGCAGGGCCTGAACCTGCGGTATGAAGCGGCCGGCCTGGTGCTGGACGTGCACGAAGCCGGCACCCCGGCCGGGGCGTTTGTCACCGTGCGCAGCCCGCTGGTGGGCCGCTTCAACGCCAGCAACCTGCTGGTGGTGCTGGGCGGCCTGCGCGCGATGGGTGTGCCACTGCCGGCAGCGGCTGCGGCCCTGGCGCGCCTGACGCCGGTGCCCGGCCGCATGCAGCGGGTGGCTGCCGGTGACGACCAGGCCGCCACCGACGTGCAGGTCATCGTTGACTACGCCCACACCCCCGACGCCTTGCAGCAGGTGCTGCAAGCGCTGGCGCCGCTGGCCACCGCGCGCCAGGGCCGGCTGTGGTGCGTGGTGGGCTGCGGCGGCGACCGCGACGCCAGCAAGCGCCCGCTGATGGGTGCAGCCGCCGCCCAGGGCGCCCACCAGGTGGTGTTCACCAGCGACAACCCGCGCGGCGAAGACCCCGCGCGCATCCTGCAGCAGATGCTGTCCGGTGTCGCCAGCGCCAGCGACGGAGCCGCACTGCAGCAGCGCGTGGCCGTCATCGAAGACCGCCGCGCCGCCATCCACCACGCCGTGTGCGCCGCCGCGCCGGGCGATGTGGTGCTGCTGGCCGGCAAGGGCCACGAAACCACACAAGAGATCGCGGGCGAGAAAAAGCCCTTTTCCGATGCCGACGAAGCACGCCAGGCGCTGCACGCACGCGCTGCGCTGCACCACCCCACCCAGCAGGGTGCCGCATGCTGATGACACTGGCCCAGGCCCAGGCCTTGATACCCGGCAGCACCCTGGTGGGCGACGGCGGCATGGCGCTGCTGCGTGTGCACACCGACACACGCAGCCTGCGCGCGGGCGACCTGTACGTGGCGCTGAAGGGCGAGCGTTTTGACGGCCACGACTTCCTGGCCCAGGCCCGTGCCGCCGGTGCCGTGGCTGCGTTGGCCGAACGCGGCTTGTCGGCCGACAGTGCCAGCGATGCACTGCCCGGGCTGCTGGTGCCCAACACGCTGCAAGCGCTGCAGCAATGGGCCACGCACTGGCGCGCCAGCAAACACCTGCCGCTGGTGGCGGTGGTGGGCAGCAACGGCAAGACCACCGTCACGCAGATGGTGGCCAGCATCCTGCGCGCCTGGCAGGGCGACGCTGCGCTGGCCACCGCCGGCAACCTGAACAACCACATCGGTGTGCCCTTGACCCTGCTGCGCCTGCGCCAGGACGGGCAGTTGTGGCACCGCGCCGCCGTGCTGGAGCTGGGCATGAACCACCCCGGCGAGATCGCCTTGCTGGCCGCCATGGCCGCGCCCAGCGTGGTGGTGGTGAACAACGCACAGCGTGAACACCAGGAATTCATGAGCAGTGTCGAGGCCGTGGCGCGCGAAAACGGCAGCGCGCTGGCCGCACTGGGCGCAGACGGCGTGGCCGTGCTGCCCGCCGCTGACACCTACCTCAAGCTGTGGCGGCACATGGCCGGCACGCGCCGTGTGTGCACCTTCGGCCTGCAGGCCGGTGCTGACGTGCAGGTGCAGGTGCAGCACGCCGCCAGCGCGGCGCAGCCCTGGCAACTGCTGCTGCACGCCGCCGGGCATGGTGTGGCTGCGCCGTTGCCCTTCACGCTGCAACTGCCGGGCCAGCACAACGTGCACAACGCCGCTGCTGCCGCCGCCAGCGCGCTGGCCGCCGGTGCGCCGCCGGCTGCCGTGGCGCAGGGCCTGTCGGCTTTCCAGCCCGTGGCCGGCCGCTCGCAGCTGCTGCACCTGCAGCAACAGGGCCAAGCGCTGACGCTGATCGACGACAGCTACAACGCCAACCCCGACTCGGTGCGTGCCGCCATCGACCTGCTGGCCAGCCTGCCCGCGCCGCGCTGGCTGGTGCTGGGCGATATGGGCGAAGTCGGCAGCCAGGGCCCGCAGTTCCACGCCGAGGTGGGCGCCCATGCCCGCGCGCGCGGCATCCACTGCGTGTGGGCGGCCGGTGCGCTGTGCACACATGTCGGCGCCACGCGCCACTTTGACAACACGGCGGCCCTGGTGGCCGCGCTGCACCAGGCGCCGGCAGCGGCGGCGGTGCTGGTGAAGGGTTCACGCTTCATGAAGATGGAACAGGTGGTGCAGGCCCTGCGCGCGCGGCTGCAGCCGGCACAACCCGGGTCCAGCGGCCAGGGGGCAGCATGCTGCTGAGCCTGTCGCAATGGCTGATGATGGAGTTTCCGGACACGCTGGGTTTCCTGCGCGTGTTCCAGTACCTCACCTTCCGCGCCGTGCTGGCGGCGATGACCTCGCTGCTCATCGGCCTGGCCTTCGGGCCCTGGGTGATACGGCGGCTGACCGAGATGAAGATCGGCCAGCCCATCCGCGAATACGGCGTGCAATCGCACCTGGGCAAACGCGGCACACCCACCATGGGCGGTGTGCTGGTGCTCATCGGCATTGCCGTCAGCACGCTGCTGTGGTTTGACTGGAGCAACCGCTTTGTGTGGGTGGTGATGCTGGTCACCTTCGGCTTTGGCGCCATCGGCTGGGTGGACGACTACCGCAAGGTGGTGCACAAAGACCCCGAAGGCATGCGCTCGCGCGAGAAGTTTTTCTGGCAGTCGCTGATCGGCCTGGTGGCGGCGGTGTACCTGGCCTTCAGCGTGTCAGAGACCAGCAACCTGCGTGTGCTGGAACTGTTTTTGCGCTGGGTGCAAAGCGGCTTTTCCAACGAACTGCCACCACGCGCCGACCTGATGGTGCCGTTTTTCAAGAGCGTGAGCTATCCGTTGGGGGTGTTCGGTTTCATCTTCCTGACCTGGTTTGTCATCGTCGGCACCAGCAACGCGGTGAACTTCACCGACGGGCTGGACGGCCTGGCCATCATGCCGGTGGTGCTGGTGGGCTCGGCACTGGGTGTGTTTGCCTACGTGGTGGGCAACGCGGTGTTCAGCAAGTACCTGCTGTTTCCCTACATACCGGGTGCCGGTGAACTGCTGGTGTTCTGCTCGGCCATGGCCGGGGCGGGGCTGGCCTTTCTGTGGTTCAACGCCAACCCGGCGCAGGTGTTCATGGGCGACGTGGGCGCGCTGGCGCTGGGCGGCGCGCTGGGCACCATTGCCGTCATCACGCGGCAGGAAATCGTGCTGGCCATCATGGGCGGTGTGTTTGTCGCCGAGATGCTGTCGGTGATGCTGCAGGTCAGCTGGTTCAAGTACACGAAGAAAAAGTACGGCGAGGGCCGGCGCATTTTTTTGATGGCGCCCCTGCACCACCACTTCGAGAAAAAAGGCTGGGCCGAGAGCCAGGTGGTGGTGCGTTTTTGGATCATCACCATGCTGCTGTGCCTGGTGGGCCTGGCCAGTTTGAAACTGCGTTGAAGCGGCGTTGAACCAGCGATGAACTTCCTGCGCGACACCCCCGTTTTGGTCCTGGGCCTGGGCGCCAGCGGCCTGGCCATGGCACGCTGGTGTGTGCGCCACGGTGCGCAGGTGTCGGTGTGGGACAGCCGCGAACACGCGCCGCAAGACGACACGCTGGCGCAAGAACTGCCCGGTGTGCATCGCCTGACTTCACTCCCTCTGCCTGAAAGGGAGAGGGAGCAAGAGCAGCACTCGGGGGGAGCATCGCTCTCTTACCGCCTGTTCCTGAAAAGCCCCGGCCTGGCGCCGCACGACGAACGCGTGGCGCCGCTGCTGCAGCACGCCCGGGCCAGCGGCCTGGCGGTGATGGGCGAGCTGGACCTGTTTGCCCATGCGCTGGCCGACCTGAAGTCGCAGCGCGGCTACGCGCCGCAAGTGCTGGCTATCACCGGCACCAACGGCAAGACCACCGTTACCGCGATGACCGCGCTGCTGGTGGCGCGCGCCGGCAAGACGGTGGCGATGGCCGGCAACATCGGCCCCACGCTGCTGGACACGCTGCAGGCACAACTGGATGCCGTGCCCTGGCAGCCGGCGGCTGCAGAAGTGCAGGCTGAAGTGCAGGCTGAAACCCCTGCAGAAACCCCCACCGCAGCAGAGCCTGCGCCAGAAATCGACACCGAACATGCCGCACCCCCGGCGTTGCCGCAGGTTTGGGTGCTGGAACTCTCCAGCTTCCAACTCGAAGGCGGCGGCCACGGGGTGCAGGGTTTCGAGCCCACCGCCGCCGTGGTGCTGAACATCACACAAGACCACCTGGACTGGCATGGCAGCATGGCTGCCTACACGGCGGCCAAGGCGCGTGTGTACGGCCGCCATGCGGTGATGGTGGTCAACCGCGACGACCCCGCGGTGCAGGCCCTGCCGCAGGCGCTGAGCCCCAAGCCCCCCGCCACGGCCGGCAAAGGCAAGGCGCAGCAGCCCGTGCCACGCCGCACCATCGGCTTTGGCCTGACCGCACCCACGCGGCCTGAGGACTTCGGCGTTCAGGAGCAAGGCGGCATGGCCTGGCTGGTGCGTGCGCTGCCGGCTGACGACACCTTCAAGCGCAAGAAGGGCGAGCCCGAAGAAGAGCTGCACCTGCAGCGCCTGATGCCCGCTGACGCGCTGCGTGTGCGCGGCCGCCACAACGCCGCCAACGCGCTGGCCGCACTGGCGCTGGCCACCGCCATCGACTGCCCGCTGGCGCCCATGCTGCACGGCCTGCGCGACTACCGCGGCGAGCCGCACCGTGTGCAGTTTGTGCTGCTGGCCGATGGCGTGGAGGTCTACGACGACAGCAAGGGCACCAATGTCGGTGCCACGGTGGCCGCGCTGTCGGGGCTGGGCGCCGACAAGGCGCCGGGCCGCCTGCTGGTGGTGCTGGGTGGCGACGGCAAAGGGCAAGACTTCAGCCCACTGGTGGCGCCGCTGGCGCAGCACGCGCGCGCGGTGGCCACCATCGGGCGCGACGCTGCCACCATTGAAGCCGTGCTGGCGGCACACGCCCCCACAGCGGCACTGCCGCTGCAGCGTTTTGCCACGCTGCCCGAGGCCACCGCCTGGTGCCTGGCGCAGGCGCAGGCCGGCGACGCCGTGCTGTTGAGCCCCGCCTGTGCCAGCCTGGACATGTTTGACAACTACGCCCACCGCGCGCAGGTGTTTGTGCAGGCGGCGCAGGCCTGGGCGGCAGAACGGGGGCAGGCATGAAGTGGGTGATGGCCCCGCTGCACAGCCGCCTGCTGGCGCTGGGTGATGCACTGGCCGCCTGGCGCCAGAAAAGGCTGCACCGCAAAGCCGACCGCATGGCCGGCCACCTGCCGGTGCGCGACCGGCTCGACATCGCCGGCACGCGGGCCGTGCGCCTGACAGCCTTTGACCAAAGCCTGGTGTCGGTGGTGATGGCGCTGCTGCTGCTGGGTGTGGTGATGGTGTACTCAGCCAGCGTGGCCCTGCCCGACAACCCGCGTTTTGGCAACTACGCGCCCACGCACTTTTTGCAGCGGCACGTGCTTTCGCTGACCATCGCGCTGGTTGCTGCGCTGGTGGTGGTGCAGGTGCCCATAGCGGTGTGGGAGAAAACCGCGCCGTGGATTTTTGTGCTGGCGCTGGTGCTGCTGGTGCTGGTGCTGTTGCCCTTTGTGGGCAAGGTGGTGAACAACGCGCGGCGCTGGATACCGCTTGGCTTCATGAACTTCCAGCCCAGTGAAATGGCCAAGCTGGCCATTGCGCTGTATGCCGCCAACTACATGGTGCGGCGCATGGACACGCGCGAAAACTTCTTTCGCGCCGTCACGCCCATGGCGCTGGCGGTGGGCTTTGTGGGGCTGCTGCTGCTGCGCCAGCCCGACATGGGGGCTTTTCTCGTCATCGCCACCATTGCGATGGGTGTGCTCTTCCTGGGCGGCGTGAACGCGCGCATGTTCTTCCTGATCGTGGCGGTGCTGCTGTGCACGCTGGGCTTGATCTTGTACTTCGACGACATGCGCAGCGCGCGCATCCTGGCCTACCTGGACCCGTGGAACGAGGACCACGCCCAGGGCAAGGCCTACCAGCTGGTGCACTCGCTTATCGCCTTCGGGCGGGGTGAGTTTTTCGGCCAGGGGCTGGGCGCCAGTGTGGAGAAACAGCATTACCTGCCCGAGGCGCACACCGACTTTTTGCTTGCCGTGATCGGTGAAGAACTGGGCTTTGTGGGTGTGGCCACGGTCATCGTGCTGTTTTTCTGGCTCACACGCCGCATCATCGAAATCGGCCGCCAAGCCATCGCGCTGGACCGTGTGTTTGCCGGCCTGTTCTGCCAGGGCATAGGCGTGTGGATGGGCGCGCAGGCTTTCATCAACATGGGCGTGAACCTGGGCGCCTTGCCCACCAAAGGCCTGACGCTGCCACTGCTGAGCTACGGCGGCTCGGCCATCCTGATGAACCTGGTGGCGCTGGCAATGGTGCTGCGGGTGGACATCGAAAACCGGGCGCTCATGCGCGGGGGCCGCGCATGAGCTGCAGGCACGAGCGCAGCGAGGGCCTGCTTTGCACGTGCGGCACGCACGGGCATGCCTGGTTTCGGCGCAGCCAAAACCGGGCACTCATGCGGGGGGGCCGTTCTTGAACCACCTCGTCATCATGGCCGCAGGCACAGGCGGGCACATCATCCCGGGGCTGGCGGTGGCGCGCGAGATGCAAGGCCGGGGCTGGAGCGTCAGCTGGCTGGGCACCACACACGGCCTGGAAAACAAGCTCGTGCCGCCCAGCGCCATCCCCATGGACACCATCAGCTTCAGCGGCCTGCGCGGCAAGGGCCTGCTGCACACGGCCACCGGCGGGCTGCGTTTGTTGAAAGCCTTCTGGGACTGCCTGCGCATCCTGCGCCGGCGCGGCGCGCATGCGGTGCTGGGCATGGGCGGTTATGTCTGCTTCCCGGGCGGCCTGATGGCCAGCTTGTTGAACAAACCGCTGATGTTGGTGAACGCCGACGCCGCACTGTTGCTCAGCAACAAGAGCCTGCTGCCGGTGGCCGACCGCGTGGCCTTCGGCTTTGACGGGCCCGCTGCGCAGGGCACCAAAAACGCGGTGGTCACCGGCAACCCGGTGCGCGCCGAAATCGAAGCCCTGCCCCCACCGGGCGAGCGCTTGGCCGGCCGCACCGGCGCGCTGCGCCTGCTGGTGGTGGGCGGCAGCCTGGGCGCCCAGGTGCTGAACCAGACCCTGCCGCAAGCGCTGGCGCTGTTGCCGCCCGGGCAGCGCCCGCAGGTGCTGCACCAGACCGGCGCCGCGCAGGAAAGCAGCGTGCGCGCCGCCTACGCCCAGGCCGGCATCACCGCCCAGGTGCAGCCCTTCATTGACGACATGCCCCAGCAACTGGCCGCTTGCGACCTGATGGTGTGCCGCGCCGGTGCCATCACCGTCAGCGAGTTGTGCGCTGCGGGTGTGGCCGCCGTGTTGGTGCCCTTCATCGCCAGCACCACCGCCCACCAGCGTGACAACGCGCAGTGGATGGCGGCACAAGGCGCAGCGCTGCACCTGCCGCAAGGCGAGCTGACGCCGCACAAGCTGGCCGAAGTGCTGCAAGGCCTGGGCCGCCCGCAACTGCTGGCCATGGCCACGCAGGCGCGCAGCCTGGCGCAGGCGCAGTCGGCAGCCCGCGTGGCCGATGAGCTGGAACAACTGGTGCGGAGGAAGCCATGAAGAGCGTTCACAACAGCGCCCACCCCATGCGCCAGGCCCTGCAGCACCTGCACTTTGTGGGCATCGGCGGCTCGGGCATGAGCGCGCTGGCCGAGATCGCCCACGGCCAGGGTTACACCGTCAGCGGCTCCGACGCGCAAAACAATGAAGCCACGCAGCGCCTGGCCGGCCTGGGCGTGCGGGTGTACACCGGCCACGCCGCTGCACACATGGCCGGCGCCGATGTGCTGGTCACCAGCACCGCCGTGCCGGCCAGCAACCCCGAGGTGCAGGCCGCGCGCGCGCAGGGCCTGCCGGTGGTGCCGCGTGCCGTGCTGCTGGCCGAGCTGATGCGCGGCACCACCGGCATTGCCATTGCCGGCACCCACGGCAAAACCACCACCACCTCGCTGGCCGCCAGCGTGTTGATGGCCGCTGGCGTGGACCCCAGCTTTGTCATCGGCGGCAAGCTGCACAGCGTGGGCGCCAACGCCAGGCTGGGCCAGGGCCCGCACTTTGTGGCCGAGGCCGACGAGAGTGATGCGTCCTTCCTGCAGCTGAGCCCCATCGTCAGCGTGGTCACGAACATCGACGTCGATCACATGGAGACCTACGGCCACAGCACCGAGCGCCTGCACACGGCCTTTGTCGACTTCATCCACCGCCTGCCGTTTTACGGCCGCGCGGTGCTGTGCGCCGACGACGCAGGCGTGCAGGCCGTGCTGCCGCGTCTGCAGCGCCCCGTCACCACCTACGGCTTGAAACCCGGTGCCGACCTGCAGGCGGTGGACGTGCAAGCGCTGCCCGGCGCACGCATGCAGTTCACCGCGCGCCAGCCAGGCCATGCCGACCTGGCCGTCACGTTGCACCTGGCGGGCTTGCACAACGTGTGCAACGCGCTGGCGGTGCTGGCCGTGGCGCGCCACCTGCACCTGCCCGACGCCGCCACCGCCGCTGCCCTGGCCGGCTTCACGGGTGTGGGCCGGCGCTTCGAGTTGCACGGTGAAAGGCCCAGCGCCGATGGCGGCCGCTACACGCTGATTGACGACTACGGCCACCACCCCGTGGAGGTGGCCGCCGTCATCAAGGCCGCGCGCGGCGCCTTTGCCGGCCGCCGCTTGGTGCTGGCCTTTCAGCCGCACCGCTATACCCGCACACGCGACTGTTTGAACGACTTTGCCGCCGTGCTGGCCACCGCTGACGTGCTGCTGCTGGCCGATGTTTACGCCGCCGGTGAAGCGCCGATTGCCGGCGCCGACAGCGCCGCGCTGGCGGCGTTGACGTTGCAGGCGGCGCAGCAGGCCACCGGCCGCGCCTGCAGCGTGCAGCACGTGGCCGATGTGCACGCGCTTGCGGCCGCCATCGAACAAGTGTCGCGCCATGGCGACGTCGTCATCACCCTGGGCGCCGGCTCCATAGGCGGTGTGCCCAGCCAATTGCGGGCAACGGGCGTTGCTTTGAGGGGAGCACCGGCATGAACATCGATGCAAACAGCCTGGGCAAAGTGGCCGTCCTGATGGGCGGCAGCAGCGCCGAGCGCGAGGTCTCGCTGATGTCGGGCACGGGTGTGCTGGCGGCCTTGCAAAGCCGCGGTGTCGACGCCCACGCCTTCGACCCCGCCGAAAAAGACCTGGGCCTGTTGAAGAGCCAGGGCTTTAGCCGCGCCTTCATCACGCTGCACGGCCGGCATGGCGAAGACGGCACGGTGCAGGGCGCGCTGGAACTGCTGGGCATCCCGTACACCGGCTCGGGTGTGATGGCCAGCGCCATTGCGATGGACAAGGTGATGACCAAACGTGTGTGGGCCAGCGCCGGCCTGCCCACGCCGCGCTGGCAGTGGCTGGCGCCCGATGCCCAGGGCCGCGAGGTGCTGCGCCAGGTGCCTGACCAACTGGGCTTGCCGCTGATCGTGAAGCCGCCGCGTGAAGGCTCCTCCATCGGCATCAGCAAGGTGCTGGGTTACTCGCAGATGCAGGACGCCGTGGCGCTGGCCGCACGTTACGACGCCGACGTGTTGTGCGAAGAATTCATCGAAGGCATTGAGCTCACCTGCCCGGTGCTGGGCGAGGGTGCACAGGCGCGGGCGATGCCGGTGGTGCGCATCGACGCACCCGACGGCAACTACGACTTCGAACACAAGTACTTCAGCGACGCCACCGGCTACCGCTGCCCCAGCGGCCTGAGCGCGGCTGAAGAGGCCGAGGTGCAGCGCCTCACCTTGGCCGCTTACCAGGCCCTGGGCTGTCGCGGCTGGGGCCGCGCCGACCTGATGATGCGCAGCGCTGGCGCGCAGGCCGACCGCAAAATTTTTCTGCTGGAAATGAACACCAGCCCGGGCATGACCTCGCACTCGCTGGTGCCGATGTCGGCACGCGCGGCCGGCATCAGCTACGAAGAGCTGTGCCTGCACCTGCTGGCGCAGGCGCGGCTGGACGCCACGCGGCCGGCTGCCGGCGCCGCCGCCGACTGAGCCGTCACCACCCCCTGCACCATGGCCACCCGCAAACCCAGCCCCGCCAAAGCTGCCGCCACGCTGCGCCGCAGCGAGCCGCTGCCGGTGGACGTGCGCGTCACCTACGCAGCGGCCAACAGCCTGTTGGTGCTGCTGGCTGGCGTGTTGCTGGCCGGTGCCGTGTTGTGGGTGCTGCGCTGGCCGGGTTTTGCGCTGCGTGACGTGCAACTGCAGGGCGAGCTGCAGCGCAGCAACCTGCCCACGCTGCGCGCCCATGTGCTGCCGCGGCTGCAGGGCAACTTCTTCACCGTAGACCTGCAGCAGGTGCGGGCTGCTTTTGAGTCCGTGCCCTGGGTGCGCCAGGCGGTGGTGCGCCGTGTCTGGCCCGACACGCTGGTGGTGCACCTGCAAGAGCACCAGCCCGCCGCGCTGTGGCAAAGCGCGCGCGGCAGCGCTGGCGGTGACCGCATCGTCAACACCCATGGCGAGGTGTTTGAAGCCCCCGTCAGCGACATTGAAGAGCACCTGGCCAACGCCCCCGGCGCCGCCGCGCCCGGCACGCCGGCAGCGGCTGCGGCGGCGCTGCCCACCCTGGTGGGCCCCGAGGGCATGGCCGCAACCATGTTGGCGCTTTACCAGCGCCTGGCGCCGCTGCTGGCGGGCATGGGCCACCAGATCGAGACCTTGGAACTGAGCGAACGGGGCAGTTGGCGCGCCCTGATGCGGGCCGACGCCAGCGCTGGCGAAGGCGAAGGCGGCGCCGTTATCGAACTGGGCCGGGGTGATGAAGAACAGATCGTGGCGCGCACCACGCAGTTTGTGCGCACCGTGGGTGCCGCCACCGGCCAGTGGCGTGCACCGCTGGAAGTGGCCGACCTGCGGCACAGCGACGGTTATGCGGTGCGGCTGCGCGGCATCACGGTGTCGTCAGCCGCTTCGGCCGCTGCCGCCAGCAAAACAAATTGAGGAGGTCACAACATGGCCAAAGAATTCAAGGACATGGTTTTTGCGCTCGACATCGGCACCGCCAAGGTGATGGTGGTGGCCGCAGAGGTCATGCCCGACGGCGAACTGCGTGTGGCCGGCCTGGGCGTGGCGCCCACCCACGGCCTGAAGCGTGGCGTGGTGGTGAACATCGACGCCACCGTGCAGAGCATCCAGCAGGCGCTGAAAGAGGCCGAGATGATGGCCGCCTGCAAGATCACGTCGGTCTACACCGGCATCACGGGCAGCCACATCCGGGGCCAGAACAGCACCGGCATGGTGATCGTGCGCGACAACCGCGAAGTGACACCGGTGGACGTGAGCCGGGTGGTCGAAACCGCCAAGGCGATCAACATTCCCAATGATCAAAGGGTGCTGCTCATTGAGCCGCAAGAATTCATCATCGACGGGCACGAGGTCAAAGAGCCCATCGGCATGAACGGCAGCCGGTTGGAAGTGAAAGTGCACATCGTCACCGGCGCGCAGAGCGCGGCCGAGAACATCTTGAAGTGTGTGCGCCGCTGCGGCCTGGAAGTGGAGCGCCTGGTGTTGAACCCCAGCGCCAGCTCGGCCGCGGTGCTGACCGAAGACGAACGCAGCCTGGGCGTGGCGGTGGTGGACATCGGCGCCGGCACCACCGACGTGCAGATCTTCACCGACGGCAGTGTGCGCCACACGGCCGTTATTCCGATTGCCGGTGACCTGATCACCAGCGACATCGCGATGGCGCTGCGCACGCCCACCAAAGACGCTGAAGAGATCAAGGTGGAACACGGCGTGGCCAAGCAGCTGATGCTGACCGACCCGGGTGACCAGGTGGAAGTGCCGGGCCTGGGCGACCGTGCGCCGCGCATGTTGTCGCGCCAGGCGCTGGCCGGTGTCATCGAGCCGCGTGTGGAAGAGATCTTCTCGCTGGTGCAGCAGGTCATCCGCGAAAGCGGCTATGAAGAACTGTTGTCCAGCGGCGTTGTGCTGACCGGTGGCAGCGCCGTCATGCCCGGCATGGTGGAACTGGGTGAAGACATCTTCCTGAAGCCGGTGCGCAAGGGCCTGCCGCTGTACAGCGGTGCGCTCTTCGACATGGTGGCCAACCCACGCAGTGCTGCCGTGATGGGTTTGCTGGAAGAGGCCCGCATGGCCCGTGCGCGTGGGCACAAGGCAGCGGCGCAGGCCGGCTCGGTGAAGAACCTGGTCGGCCGCGCGAAAGACTGGTTCTTGGGGAATTTTTGAGGTGGTTCGGACGTATTTGAGGGTGGTGCACGCGCGCAGCACAAGCGGCGGCACCCAGGTGTTCAACGGCAACTGCAACTTTTTTCAGTAGGAGGCTCACATGCCCATCGAAATGATTGACGAATTTGACCAAGGCACGCAGATCAAGGTGATCGGTGTGGGCGGTGGCGGCGGCAACGCCGTGGAGCACATGATCGAGCGCGGCGTGCAGGGCGTCGAGTTCGTCTGCGCCAACACCGACGCACAAGCCCTGCACCGCAGCAACGCCGGCACGCTGGTGCAACTGGGAACCACCGGGCTGGGTGCGGGCAGCAAGCCCGATGCCGGGCGTGTGGCGGCTGAAGAGGCGGTGGATCGCATCAAGGAATGCATAGCCGGCGCCAACATGCTGTTCATCACCGCCGGCATGGGCGGCGGCACCGGCACCGGTGCAGCACCGGTGATCGCCCGCGTGGCCAAGGAAATGGGCATCCTGACCGTGGGCGTGGTCACCAAGCCTTTTGAGTTTGAAGGCAAACGCCGCTGCAAGCAGGCCGACGACGGTGTGGCCGAACTGGAAGCCAACGTCGACAGCCTGATCGTGGTGCTGAACGAAAAGCTGCTGGAGGTGATGGGCGACGACGTGACCCAGGAGCAAGCGTTTGCCCACGCCAACGACGTGCTGAAAAACGCCGTCGGCGGCATCAGCGACATCATCCACATCCCGGGCCTGGTGAACGTCGACTTCGAAGACGTGAAAACCGTGATGAGCGAACCCGGCAAGGCGATGATGGGCACGGCGGTGGCCGGCGGCCCCGACCGCGCCACGCGCGCGGCCGAAGACGCTGTGGCGTGCCCGCTGCTGGAAGGCATAGACCTCAGCGGCGCGCGCGGTGTGCTGGTGCTGATTGCGGCCAGCAAGGCCACCTTCAAGCTGGCCGAAAGCCGCAACGCGATGAACGCCATCAAGCGTTATGCCGCCGATGACGCGCACGTGATCTTCGGCACCGCGTACGACGAGACCCTGGGCGACAAGCTGCGTGTCACCGTCATCGCCACCGGGTTGAGCTCGGCACGCCGCCAGCAACTGACGCCGCCGCAACTGGTGGTGCAGCAAACCGTGCACCAACCGGTGCAGCAGCCGATGCAGCAGGCGCTGCGCACCGGCACCGACAACCTGCCCATCCTGAACCAGCTGGCGCCTGCAGCGCAGGCCGGCGGTGCTGCAGCCGCTGCCGCCCCGGTGCACCACAGCTACGAGGGCCTGAACACACCCAGCGTCTGGCGCACCAACCGTTCACACGCTGCGGCCAAGGTGGACGCGCTGGTGAACAACGGTGTTGACGAGTTCGAGATCCCGGCCTTCCTGCGCAAACAAGCCGACTGAGGCGCGCCGCCATGGAAGGCGTGACCACGCTCGCCTCCATGCCCGAACTGGCGGTGATGGCCTTCACCGTCAGCGTGGCCTACACGGTGCTGGGCTTCAGCGGCTTTGGCGCCATCTTGGTGGCGCTGCCCTTGATGGCGCACTTGTTGTCGGTGCGCGTGGCGGTGCCGGTGCTGTTGGTCAGCGACCTGGCCGCCACCGGCCTGATGGGCTTGCGCAACCGCTTGCTCATCGACAAGCCGGAAATCCTGCGCCTGCTGCCCTGGTTCCTGGGCGGCATGCTGCTGGGGCTGCTGCTGCTGAACACCGCCAGTGAACGCTGGCTGCTCACCGCTTTGGGTGTGTTTGTGATCAGCCTGTCGCTGTGGAACCTGTTCGGCCGGCCGGGCACGCAGCCGGTGTCGCCGCGCTGGGCGCTGCCGGCGGGGCTGGTGGGCGGCACCTTTTCCAGCCTGTTTGGCACCGGCGGCGCCATCTACACGATGTATTTGGCGCGCCGCCTGCCCGACACCGCGCGGTTGCGCGCCACGGTGGGTGCGCTGGTGTTGGGCTCGGCCGTCATCCGCTTGGTGATGTTCACCAGCAGCGGCCTGTTCAACCCGCCCGGGGTGCTGCAACTGGCCTTCACGCTGATGCCCTTTGCGCTGGCCGGCAGCCTGCTGGGCACGCGGCTGCAGGCGCGCATGCCGCAGGCGCGGGTGCGCCGGGTCATCTGGGGTTTGTTGGTGTTCAGCGGTGCCAGCGTGTTGTGGCGGGGGCTGGGCAGCGTCTGAACCTGGCAACGGCAGTTGACCGCTTTGCGCCGCAGGACAAGCCGCATGAATACGGGCCACAGTAGCCACGACCCGCTTCAGCTTTGGGGTAAGAGCGCTACGCACCCGATGGGGTCGCGCTACGGCGCGATGCTCAACGCCGCTGTGTGCGGCCTGCCGTCAGGCGCTGTGGTGTTCCAGCCCGGCCATCGTGTCAGACCAGCCCTGGCTGGGTTTGTGGTCCCCGGGCGGTGCCGCGCGGCGGGCCAGCAGCTGCCCGAACCCGTCGGCTGGCATGGGTTGGCCGTAGCGGTAACCCTGCAGCGTGTCGCAGCCCAGGTCTTGCAGGGTGTGCGCCTGCGTGGCGGTTTCCACGCCCTCGGCGGTGACCTTCAGGCCCAGGCTGTGGCCCAGCTCGATGATGGCGCGCGCAATGGCGCGTTCGCGCGTTGGGTGGCGCCCGGCCTGGTCCAGGTCGCTGACAAAGAGGCGGTCGATCTTCAGCGTGGACAACGGAAAAGTCTTCAGGTAGGCCAGTGACGACTGGCCGATGCCGAAGTCGTCCACCGCCAGCCGCACCCCCGTGTCCACCACCGCATGCAGCTTGCGCAGCGTGTCGGCGCTGGGCTCCAGCAGCAGGCCTTCGGTCACTTCCAGTTGCAGGCGGCTGGCCGGAAAGCCGGTTTGCGCCAGCACAGCGGCCACGGTGCCGACAAAGTCGGGCTCGGCAAACTGGCGTGGCGACACGTTGACCGACAGCACCAGGCCGTGTGCGCCTTGCGACAGCCACTTCAGCGCCTGGCGGCAGGCTTCTTGCAGCACCCAGCGGCCCACGGGCACGATGAGCCCGGTCTGTTCCAGCACCGGCACAAACTCGGCCGGTGGCGTTTGTTTGCGGTCGGTTTCAGGCCAGCGCAGCAGCGCTTCCACACCCACGATGTGCTTGCTGTGGGCGTCGACGATGGGCTGAAAGGCGAGTGCAAAAACAGACCGGGTGCGCGCACCCTGCAAGGCCTGGCGCAGGCGGTTTTCGATGTCCAGCCACTGGTCGTGCTGTTCCATCAGCGACGGGTCGAAGTGCCTGCAGCCGCCGCCGCCGGCTTGTTTGGCGGCGCGCAGCGCCAGCTCGGCGGCTTTCAGCAGACCGTCCACTTCAGGGGCGTCTTGTGCCGTGGCGCTGCCGATGCTGGGCGACAGCACCAGTTCGCGCCCGGCCACCGAAAAGGCCGGCTCAAAGGCCCGCAACAGGTTGCGCGCCACCAGGGCCAGCGTGGGCTCGCCCGCAGCGCCGGCCACCTGCACGGCAAAACGGTCGGCGTTCAGCCGCGCCAGCACGTCGCGCCCGCGCAGCACGGCGCGCATGCGCTGCGCGGCGATGCGCAGCACCTCGTCGCCCACCGGTGGGCCCAGCGTGTCGTTGATGAGGTGGAAGCGGTCAAAGTCGATCATCACCACGCCCAAGGCCTGCGGGCGCTCGGCGTAGCGCTGCATCGCGGCCTGCAGCGACTGGCGCAGGCCTTCGCGGTTCAGTGCGCCCGTCAGTGCGTCGTACTGGCCCTGGTTCTGCAGTTGCTGGCGGGCCTGCGCCAGGCCCTGGCGCAGCGGCTGCAGCAGCTTCAGCCACAGGCCGGCGGCCATGGCTGCAGCCAGCAGCGCCGCACCGCCGGCCGCTGCGGCCACGGCCCAGGCTGCGTTGGGGGGCTGTGGTGCAGCGCGGTCAGCGCCAGCACTGGCAGCACCAGGCTGCCAGGCCAACACCGCAGCATGCAGCCCCCACACCAGCAGTGCCAGCAGCACAGGCGCGGCTGCCAAAGCCCAGGGCAGCAGCGCCCACTGGCGCGCGCTGGCAGCGGTGGTGCCCGGTGGCCGGTGGGGTGGGTGGGGTTGGCGGGCTGGGCGGCTGGGGCGGGTAGGGGGCATCAGGCGCCTTCCTGCTCGGGCA
>JACCDR010311112.1_pt1 | contig 24328 bp, 23 predicted proteins | sample 7446431 | NCBI WGS metagenome assembly JACCDR01 (sample SAMN15323443, study PRJNA562643) | freshwater metagenome | isolation source: river surface water | place: USA:Blue River Watershed | collected 2017-08-17 | reverse complement strand
TGCCTGCGTGATTGACCCCTCGCTCACCGTGGACGATGGACTCGAAGTCTCTCTGCGTGAGCCCGGTGAGAGAGCGAATCGACTTCTCGAAGATGGGGTTGGGCACCGGCTCGGCTGTAGGGATGTGCGTCCAGGCCTTGCCACCATGGCCCCCAGTGAGCTTCTCATCGAAGAGACCACCCGTCTTGGGCTTGAGCTCCCCATTCTTGTCGGTCTTGGCATGGACGATGTCTGAAGGCTTGGGCAATGCTCCCTTGGACATGGACAAGATGTGTTTGTCGGTGAGCGGGGAGAGAATGAAGTCGTGTCCCTTCTTCTCGATGTTCACTCCCGAGCCACGCAGCATGTCGGTGAACTTCTGGAAGGCGAAGGTTGTCTTCGGGGTGGGCAAAGCAGCCCCGGTCTGAATGGCCTTCCACACCTCGTCGTGCTGAGACTTCCAGCGCTTGGCCTCGTTGGTCTGCGGGTCGCCACCTTCTGAGTGCCACGTCTGATGTTCCCGGATGACGGCCTTGGCTCCATGGGCAAGCAGACCGTAGAGACCGAGCACGCCGGTAGACTGCCCGCCTGTGTCTCCACCACCAGTCGGCTGGAGGTTCACATCGTATCGCTCGGTGCTCTGCTGCCCCGGCAGTCCCATGCCCGAACGGACCGACAGCTTCTTGTCGACCTGGTGCATGAGCTTGAGGATGTGCTGGTCGCCGACCAAGACCTTGCCCAGCGACTGCTTGGTGACCGGGTCGAACACTTCCTCCTTGTCGGAGAGCCCGTGCTTCTTGAGGTCACCCTTCACCTTCTCGAGCACGTCGGTGGTGGGCGTGAAGTTCTCGACGATGTAGGGCTTACCCGTCTTGCGTGCGATCTTAGACGCTGCTGTCTCAAGCACCTGACCCACGTTGATGCGGCCTGGAATGCCGAAGGGGTTGAGTGCCACCTCGATGGGCTTGCCATCCTTGGTGTGGGGCATCTCGTGGTCTGGAAGAATCCGAGTCACGATGCCTTTGCCCGCGTAGCGGTTGGTGAGCTTGTCACCTACTTGAAGCGGCTCAATGGTCCTGACGTGCACGGCGATGTTGTCACCACTGCGATGCACAGCAATGACCTCGCCGGCGTGATCGTTGTCCCAGCGAACACTCTTGTCCGTGTGTGCGCCCGTCAGGCTGCGACCGATGGCAGCAGCACCGGTCTTATCCTTGATGGCGAAGGGCTTGGTCGCCAGGATGATGGGGTCGCCAGGCTCGAGCCTCTGCCCAACACGCACCACACCATCGGTATCCACCTTGTTGAGCTGGTCTCTCTTGAATGCACCAGGGTGTTTCACCTCGTACGTCCTGGCGTTGATGACGAGCCCATCGGTCATCGGCAATGTGTGCTTGTGCAAGTGCTCCGAGGCCAGCCTCTTGGCTGCACCCTCACTCACGACAATGCCATCCTCGAAGTTGTAGCCCTTGAAAGGGATGAAGCCGACGCGGAGGTTACTACCCAGCGCCAAAGACCCATTCTTCGAGAAGTTGGTGTCGGCGATGACTTGACCCGCCTTCACCTTGTCTCCCGCCTTCACGAGCTCGGTCGAATGGAGAACACTCTTCGGGTCGTTGAGCGGGAAGTTCTTGTAGAGCTGCTCTTCGTGGAGCTTGCCGTCCTTGTCCTTGATGACGATGGCGTCCTTCTTCACCTGATGGACGGTGCCATCGACAGGAGAGAAGTGGGCTGCCTGCTTGCCGATGAGCTGCTCGAAGGTCTGGAGCTGCGGGTGGGTAGAGCCAGTCGCTACCTGCACGAGAGGGTTCTCTCGGTGGGTGAGTGAGATGGCCTGCTCGATGTAGCGAGCTGCCATGCCCACGCGGTTGCCACTCGTGTTGCCCATGAAGGGGACGAGATTGGTGGAGATACCGAAGAGCTGGCTCGGGTGGCGTATGACGTAGTCGGCCGAATCGAACCGAGTGTGTTTCATCTCGTTGTCCGGCCCAGCGACCTTGACGGTCTTGTCGAGAGGCACGGGCTTGTTGTTCACCCACTTCACCTGGTCGGGCAGGACCACGTTGGCGTGCAACACATCAGCAGGAGACTTGAGCTCCATCTTCTGGGTCTTGAGGTTGTAGAGCTGGATTCTCGGCTCCTTGCCCACCTTCTTCAGACCCACAGGCAAATGCAGGGTCACGCCGGCGTGGTCACCTTCGGGCGTCTGCAGAGCATCGAGGAAGCCGAAGTGGGAGTGGTTCACCATCTTGGCTTCGTTCGTCACCTGCTGGGAGCTCTGGATGCCGCCCGGTCCCATGATGGTCGTCTGTAGAGCAGAGGAGACCATCTCGACCGGATTGACCTGCGTGGCCACACGCGCTGCCGAGTTGTCGGTGAACGTGTCTTTGACGGGCCGGTCGAACATGTCGAACTTCAACACATCGCGCACAGTCGCAGCCGTATTGACCTTGCGCTGTGCCTTGCTCTGGATGACCTTGCTGGCCCCGCGGATCTTGTCGAACGCAAAGTCACCTGCAGACCTGAGCTCCTTGAAGACAAGAGAGTCTCGGTCATCGGGCGGATGACCCGACTGCACCTTCAGCATCTTCTGGGTAGCCAGGTGCAGTGCCTCCCCCGTCACGCTGTCAAAGCGCTTGCCGAGCGTCCTCTCCGTCGCTTCGGGGCGAACGACGGACGCATTCATCGTATCGAAGACGTGCTCGGCCGCTTCTTCCTTCGTGGCTGGAGACGTCTTCCGATCGACCTTGTAGAACCTGTCGAGTGTGGTGGCCACACCTCGAGCATCGTGGTTGGCGTTGAAGATCTCCTTGCCCCAGGTCTTCTCGAGCGTGGCGTCGTCGACACCCATCGTCTTCAAGATGGGGTAGAGGGGCAGGTTCTTGGACTTGCCGTACTCCATCCTGAAGCGCTTGGTGGCTGGGTCGAATACGATGTCGAACGTACGCCGACCGGTGACGTTGAAGTTCGTCTCGAGCTCACCATTCTGACGAAGCCGGGTGTAGATTCCAGGCTTGAGCTGCCACTGGTTGTCGACCTGATACTCCTGCCCGTCGACGATGAAAGAGTGCCTCCTCGTGACCTTGGGAATCTCGGCCACACGAATCTTGCGAGAGTCGACGACCTTGCCGGTGTCGTTGTTCTTGAGCGTGAGCTGCGCGTAGACGGGAACAGCCCAGCTGGAGCCCTCGACCTTGGCCTTGTGCTGCCCACGGATGTCGTCGGGGTGCAGATCATCACGCACCTCCACGTGGTCCAGATGTAGGGACTGCACCTTGCCCTCGATGGGGAAGTGACTCTTGATCCCTTCCACTGTCCGGTCACGGAAGTGGTCGAAGGCTTCTCTGTGGTCGAGAAACGCCATGGCCGGAATAGGGTACCGCAGCGCCAGAATTAGAGGCAGTTCCTCCTGGTTTCCGGCGATAAGAACTATGGAGGAGACAGATGAACCCAAAGAACAAGAACGACAACACAGGCGCGCGTTTCGAAGCGGACATCGATTCCCTCTACGACGAGCCGGAAGAAGACTCGGAGGAGGGAGAAGAGAAAGAGGAGTAGGTCGTGCTCATCCATCCCTATGTCGATCGACTCACGGTCTACCCAGGCACGAGGATCTTGCAGGACACACTCGGCGTGGTGGGATGGGTGCTGCAAGATCCTCTTGAGCTCGAACGGATGTGGACCATCCACATGCTCTTCGCTCCCATCCCCAAGAGAGCCTTGGGTGGCATTCGCGCCAAGCTCGTAGACCAGAAGCAGTTCGTGACCTTCATCAACCAACGAGACCTGGAGGTCTTGCTGGGAGTAGGCAAGGTAGGCGGCTGGTGTCCTTGGACGGGTGCTTCGTATGTGGGGCCGGGGGACAAGGACTGGTTCGGCCTCTGCGTCGACGATGTGGACCTGGCCGACGATCTGCACGAACGAGAGCTACTTCTGAGAGCACAGCAGCCAACGGGCACGCTGGTTTCAGGACAGGAGCTCGTCCGACGCGTGCATCATGACCAGGGCAGGGACGAGGAAGAGCTCCTCACTCTGCTCTGGGACCGCGACCCAGACACCATGATTGTACCTGACGGGCGGCTCGAGACCCTCGACCGTCGCTGGGTTCGAATCGAGAAGAGGAAGGTCCTATGGCAGCGGTTGTGAAAGAGCCGCAGAAGGAGACCAGTGCGACGTGCATCAGCTGCGGAGATGCATTCACCCTAGACGATGAAGTGTTCCTGGCCACGATCAGGTTCCTCGTTGTGGGTGCCAGCGTACTGGAGCAGCACCTGGTGGTGGATGACCACGGCGACTTCATGTACGAGCCTCTCTTCTTCCACATCGAGTGCTGGGAGGCGGTTGTCGACGAGTTGCGTGAAGCGTACGAGGACATACCGCCGCTCGAACATGGAGAAGCGGTTCGGACTTGCACCTTCTGCAAGAGCGGGGTACTCCAATGGGAGTACTTCGCTCGGGCGAACATCGGAGAGTTTCACCGCTCCCAGAAGAGCCCCGACGGCAACCTGCACCACCGCTTCATCTCGTTCGACAAGAACGAGGGGAGTCTGATGTGCTTGTCTTGCATGGCCTACGTCAGATCCGAGGTGCTCGAGATCTGGGGGGAGGTCACGCAAGACGGCGAGTGCGATGACTGCGCCCACGACCGCTGCTGGCGGGATGGGGATTGCGATTGCGACTGCCACGAAGAAGGGCAGGAATCAGACGAGTGAAGGGATAAGAGTGGCGGGAGGGACAACCAACCTCCCGCCACCACCCAACTTGGGGAGGTAAAAACTAGCTCATGAATGTACCCATCGAGAAGGTCATCCTCACCGTACTGCTCGTTCCCATGGGGCCAGACGTCGACACCCATCCACGGGACAAGGACTGCCTCTGGGGTCTGCCCCTCTGCATCTGGGGTGAGCCAGGCATCAGCAAGTCAGCTCGAGTTCGTCAGGCATCCAGGGCGCTGAACCTGGCGATGGAGCCGGTCTACGCCGGTACCAAGCAACCCGAAGACTTCTCCGGCATCCCGGTCTACAAGGATGGAGAGCTCAACATCGAATGCATGCTCGGTGCAGTCCGCAACCTGCTCCTCTTCCAAGAAGGCGTTCTCTTCCTGGATGAAGTCTCCTGCGCCGTCTACGCCACCCAACAGGCACTGCTCTCTCTGGTTCAGGAGCGGAGGGTGGGGGACACACTTCTGCCGCCCGGCGTTCGCATCATCCTGGCAGCCAATCCATCCGAGGTTGCTGCCAATGGCAGGGAGCTCGCGGCTCCACTCGCCAATCGAATGGCACACATCCACATGAACCCGCCAACGGGACATCAATGGGGCCGTTACATGATGCGCACGGACAAGACCGAACTCCAGCCGCTCCACGAGGGCATGGAGATCGTACGAGACCAGTGGGACACAGCTTGGCCTTACGCTGTCAGTCTCTTCGCTGGGTTCATGGAGTCGAAAGACATGCTCCATCGACTGCCTCCCGAAGGTCACGAGGATCGAGGTCGAGCCTGGCCCTCGGCACGTTCGTGGGATTCATCGGCTCGTTGTGTGGCCACGTGCATGGCCCTCGACAAAGGAGACAAGACCATCAACCGCAAGGGTGGGCGCATGCAGGTCAGCGCGTTGGCGATGACGCTGGTAGAGGCCTGCGTTGGAGAGGCAGCTGCCACCGAGTGGAGCACCTGGGTTGCCAACGCCGACCTGCCCACGGCAGAAGAGGCGCTCACCACCGGCTGGAGGCCGGACAGAAAGCGCCTCGACAGGACCTACGCCGTACTGGGCTCCATCGGTAGCTACATCCGCAGTCTGCAGATGACCACGGACAAGCAGGTCCAGATGGCTGTCAGGGCCTGGGAGCTTCTGGGATTCAGCTGCGACGTCGGTCAGTCGGACGTGGCCATGATCGTCGCCGAGCAGTTGGCACGGATGGGGTTTGGAGGAGACAGCCAACACAAGGCGGTGTGCAAGGCAGCAGATCCTGTAGTTCTCAGACTCGGTAAAAGTGGTGTCGCAATTTACGTAAGCAGGGGAAATTCATGAGGCGTTGTTTCATCATGCGTGGGCTTCCTGGGGCAGGCAAGAATCACTGGATTGCTCAGCAGGAATGGTACAAGGAAGACCCCATCATCTGCAGTGCCGACGATTACTTCATGGTGAAGGGCGAGTACAAGTTCGACCAGCTCAAGATCGGACTCGCTCACCGCTTCTGCCTCGACACCTTCGAGAGGCATACCCGATACACGGACTCGATGGCTGTAGATCTCATCGTGGTGAACAACACCAACATCACCGCAGCCGAGATCGCTCCCTACTGGGCGCTGGCCGACATGCGCGGCTACGAGGTCCTGATTGTCGAGATCGTCGCCCGCATCGACGACTGCATCCAGCGCAACGTGCATGGCGTGCCTTCGCGCGTCATCAGCACCATGCAGGAAGCGATGGTCCAGGAGAAGCTGCCTCCTTGGTGGCAGACCACGCAGGTGATTACGTGAGCCCAAAGTACAAGAAGCCACTCATCGATCACCTGGAGCAGGTGTTCGCAGAGGCCTTCGAAGAGTCCCCACAGAAAGGGCAATCCGTAGACAACCTGCTGAAGAGGATGCTCTTGGCCAAGGTGATTCGGGAAGCCTACAAGGCCGGCTGGCTGGCCGCTGGTGGCTCACTCGATGAGACTACAGAAGCGGGCACCACAGTCATGGAAGAGCAAGAAGAGGAGGAGATGGGATGAAGGCAGACGATCTCCTGAGTGCTGCCCGTGCCTTGATCAGGAGAGAGGCGCCCTACTTCCTCAGCCTCGTGCACGGGCTCATCTACCATGAGACAGAAGAGGTAGAGACACTGGGAGTCACGCCCGGCATGGTCGTCTACTACAACCCCAAGTTCCTCGAGTGGTTGGGGAAGGAATCGAAGAACGAGCAGGAGTGGGTGTCCAAGGTTGCCTTCTGTCTTCTGCACGAGGGCAACCATCCGCTTCGCAAGCATCACCAGCGCGCCGGTGATCGAGACCCGGACATCTTGAACATCGCCCAGGACCTGCCAATCAATCAGGACCTTCGAACGATGGGCTGGTCCCCGCCCAGCATTGTCTGCTTCCCAGAGAAGTTCAATGTCCCGCCGGGGCTCACCTCGGAGCAGTACTACGACCTCCTCATTCAGCAGAAGGAGCAGGTCATGAAGCTGTTGGGTGGCTGTGGTGGTGTCTGCGCTGGCGGTTGTGGTGGTGGATCTGGAGGTCACGGCAGTGACTTCGAGCAACAGATCGACGCAGAGATGGGTCGGTCCAATGCGGAGCAGGAGTCGATCCAGAAGCAGATCGCGTCTTCTATCAACGAGCACATGAAGGGCCCAGGTCGTGGGACCTTGCCTGGAAGCTGGGCGGAGTGGGTCAAGAGGATCCTCGAGCCGCCAAAGATTCCATGGGAGAGGACACTGCGCATCCAGCTCACCAATGCCTGCGGCCGCATCGAGGCTGGAGGCTACGACTACTCCCGACGGCGTATCTCGAAGAGGTCTCTGGTGCGTGGGATCGTTCGGCCGGGCCTTGTCTCCTACACACCTGAAGGCGCGGTCATCGTGGACACCAGCGGCTCGATGTCCATCAAGCAGATCGAGATCGGGCTGAGAGAGACGGCGGGTATCCTGCGTGCACTCGGTATGGACGAGCTCTGGTTCCTACAGGCCGATGCCATCATCGCCTGCAAGCCAGAGAGGGGTCGGGTGAACAGGCTCCGGAACATGAAGATCCACGGACGGGGAGGCACAGACTTCCGCCCCGCCATTGCTGCACTCGACAAGCTGCGGCCTCGTCCTCAACTCGCAGTCTACTTCACAGATCTAGAAGGAGCTTTCCCTCAACATCCGCCCAAAGGCATCGATGTCGTCTGGGCTGTGATCTCCAACCGTCGCGCGCCGCCTCCGCCGTGGGGCAAGGTCGTGCGCATAGAAAGCTAAGGCACATGGACAAGACACAGACCTACACGCTGGTCATCTGGGAAGAAGTCCCGGAGAACATTCAACTCTGGCTCATCCCGGACAAGGCCATCAACGACGAAGACCGGAAGGTTCTCGACGAAGCGCAGATCACCTACATCAACTCGGACGAGAACATCGAAGCGACCAAGCTACTCTCTGATGCCTTCGCCTCCGAGAAGGACAACTGCCAAGACCCTGGAAGTATCTGGGCCTGCCGATGGAAGCAGTACTTCTACGGTGACCGAGCCAAGGCAGCACCCATCAAGGACGTGAAGGTCAGCCACGTCTACTTGACCGGCTGGTTCATGTGAGTCCGGATACGCTCAAGCAGCTCGGTGCCTCCATGCATCTGTGGCACCACAGCATGTGGGATCCCGTCTACATGGTCGGGTCGTACTTCGTCAGTGGTGACGACTACCCGAAGATCGAGATCGTCCTGCAGGCAAGAGAGGTGCTGAAGGGGTATCTCGAGAAGCCGCACTCGTCTTGGACGAAGAAAGACTTGCGCGATCTGAAGGACGTCATCCGTTATCTCGACGAGTACATCGAGGAGAAGCAGCGCGTGAACTGAGGAGAGGGGGCGTCGCCCCCTTTCTTCTAGCTACACGAGCTGTGTCTGGCGTCTCGGGGCCGCAGCTTCTGGCAACGGACGCTGGTCGACGCCGGCGCCGTTGGCCTGCCCCTCTTGCCCCTTCTGCAGACCCTTGAGGATCTGGACGACGAGGTCGGCGAGGTCGGGACTCTGGGCCTGGAGGTTGTTGATCGCCACCTGCTGCATCTCAGGCGACCAGGAGGCGATGAGCTTGGCCTGGGCCATGGCCATGCCCGGCAGGTCCACCCCAGCGTGCAGCTGCCCGTTCTGCTCGAGGCTCTGACCCCCGTTGAGCGGACTCTCCACAGCCTGTGAGAAGGCTGGGGACTCCTGGCCTGGCGGGGCCTCGCCCGGCTGCGGTACGCCGGCGGCTTCAGGGCCGCCCGGCTCGCCCTGCGCCGGCGGGGCCACCATGGCCTTCTGCTGCTCCTGCTGCGCCTTGACCTGCCACTTGCCCATGATGAGTGTCGACTCACCCTGGATGTCGGCGACGGCGAGCTGCTGCTTCTTCATCGCCTCGATGCGCATGGCGCTCTCGCGCACGATGAGCTTGTTCTCGTCCTCCTGGTTGAGGTCGGCGTCAGCCAGGAGGGTTGTGTCGCTGATCTTGCCAGAGGCATTGAGCTGGGCGAGGTAAGCCTTCCTCTGGAGATCGTCGGCCATCTTGAATGGCTTGAAGCGACAGTCGACCTTGGGCTTGTCGAGGTAGGCCGCCACCCGGGTGACAATCCAGTCGATCAAGTCCCGGTGTCGGCCCAGGTACTCGAGGAAGAAGTTCTCCACCATGCGCATGGAGAGATTGGTGCCTGCCCAAGAAGCGCCACCCTTCACGAACTCGAGGGGGACTCCCATGCCCATGATGATCTGGTCGCTCCACTGGACAATCTCGCCCGTGAGCAAGAGCGCCTTGCCATCCCCACCGATGGTCTGCTGCCCAATGGGCAGGGGCATGATGGCCACGTAGTTCGGGTCCCAGCGCCAACGGGCAATCTCCTGGGCCACGTGGTCACGCCAGTCGACGAGGTTCACCGAGGTGAACGGGTCTGCGCTGCCGGAGGCCGGCTGAGGGAAGAGCACCCGCATCGGCAGGATGGCCTCGAGACAGATGGCCTCCTGTGCCTTGCGCATGATCTGGAGGTAGAAGAGGTCCTTCAGGACGGGCAGAAGAAGCGGGATGCCCCAGCCCCGGTCTTGGTCTGCCAGTGACGGGCGCTTGAAGTGGAAGAGCTCGGACTGGTTGAGCACCAGGTTCTTCTGCTGGCGCACAGCATCGATAAAGGCCTGGGGGATACACTCCACCACGCTCTTCTTACCGATGGTGATCTCGTTCGTGAGGAACTGAGAGAGCTGGTAGTAGTAGGTTGTCTCGCCCGTCAGCTCGTTGTGGTCGACCTGGATGTTCTCCGGGTTCCATCGACGAAGGCGCACACCCGACGGGTCCTTGATGTAGTGGTCGTAGGGCTGAGCCACGTTCTGCTTGCCACACTTCGGGCAGGTGAGTCGGAAGCGTTGGCTCGTGAACACCCAGTACTTGCGGATGCGCTTGGCCTCATGCACCGCTTTGCAACTCGAACAGATGAGCAGCTTGCGGAATGGGTAGACGAGGGAGATAAACGCATTGCCGTAGACGTAGTAGTCGAGGCCCACCTCAGCCTGGAATGGCCGATAGCGAAGGTGGCGCTGGAGGTAGTTCGTCCACCACTCCCGAAGTCCTTCTGACTCGTGGTCGATGACCAGGTCGGTGATGGGATACTGAGACAGCTTGAAGGTGACGCAGTTGATGAGCGGGTTGGTGAGGAAGTAGTACCGACACCAGCGGAAGAGATGCTTGACCGTGGCTGGCAGGTAGGTGTGGGCGATGTCGAAGAAGGGACTCGGGTAGGAGAGCCCAGAAGACGGTGAGCCCTGGATGCGCCCGCGGGTGTGGCCGAACCTTGGCCCCCCAACCACACTCCCCCATGCGCCACCGATGAAGCTCACCGCACACCGAGCCCTTCCATCGCCTCAGGCGTCGCCCGGACTTCCGAGACCTCCGAGGCCTGAGGATACATCTCAGCCTTCGGCGACATCGCGACTTGTGCAACCGACTTGCTAGGACTCTTTCGCCCTCGAGCTCTATCGATCAACCTTCCAGCACCAGCACCTGCAGCTGCTGCACCCGTACCTATGAGCATTTGACCCGCGAAGGGGATCTGACCAGAGACAAGACCGGTGGCGGCTGGAAGAATGCCTCGGCCGATTCTCTCTGCCTTGCCCGGGGCACCCTCCACCTCTGGAGCGGTTGCTGCCTGAACGGCACTGAGTGTCGGGATACCCACCGTCAGCGCCTTGGTGCCGATGCCGCCTCCATGCCACTGTTCTTTGAACCCGGTCGAAAGAACCTTGCCGAGTCCCTTCTCCTTCACGGCCCCGATGTAACCGGGGATGCTGGTCAGGCCCATGTCCTGTGCCTTCTGCGCAGCATTGGCACTGATGACGGCCTTCTGCTTGGCCTTACCAGTGACACCCTGACTGGCGAGGTTTCTCACCTGCTCCTTCGCACCCCACGCCCCGCCACGGATACTCTCGATGCCTTTCGTGGGAGTCCAGCCGGTGATGCCATGGACTTGCCGCTGCATAAAGCGTGAGGGGGCGCCCAGAGCTCCAAGAGACGTGAGGCGCTCTCCCAGCTGCGGGTCAGAAGCGCCCCGCAGCGCGCCGCCGGCGCCGCCGGCGAGGGCGCCGACCAGAGCTCCCTTGCCGACCCCACCCGGTGCAGCCAGCAAAGCCTCCCCACGGGTAGCGCCTTGCGATCGGGCCTGTCGGTAGGCGCGGACAGCACCGACGCCACCACCAATCACGCCGCCAAGACCCGCCATGGCGGTGCCGCCAGAGATGGCTCCCTGCAACCCAGGAGACAGCGCCGCTGTCTTCAGCTCATCGTGGAACGCAGCGAGAACACGCTCATCAAGCACGGAGCAGCACCGAGAGTTGTTGGTTGAGGTGTGTGCGGCTTTCTTCGAGATAGCCGTTGACGACCAAGAGCCTCCTCAGCTGCTCGGCCGTTACTGTTTCTTCGCTGGGTGCTCTGCCAGAAACACGCACATCCGGCCAGAGCTTTCGAATCTCGGCGCAGTCGATAGGCAGTCCTTCCGTATCGAGCTCGATGAAGTCAGCGGGCGCTTGAGGACAGAAGATACCATCGTGGTGGAAGACTGTCTGCAGATAGGCCTTCACCTCTTCGGTCCACCCGACGTCATCGCGCACGCGGTTGGCGATGTCGATGGCTACCAGGCACTGAGCCACCGTCGGCACCTGCATGATCTCGAAGTCTGGCGGCACCCCGTTGAGCGCCATGGTGCACCAGAGGAAAACCTCCCAGCGCTGCCAGAAGGTGTCGACCAGGTGCAGAGTCTTCATCGCCTGCACCTTGGCGAAGTTGATGTGACTCACCCCGCCATGGAAGTCCTTGTCGATGAAGAGCTCGAGAGTCTCAGGCTCCCAGATGAGCCACTCCGGGCCGTACTTGTCGAGCAGGATGAAGCTCAGGACATAGGGATGGGCATCTGGGTGGCGGAAGATGTTGACCGCGGTGACATCGGCTGCCGCCTCTTTGGCAGGCTCCGGATCCTCCGAGAACGTCTCTAGGACTCGAGTCGGCTCCTCCCCCCTGACGGGGGGCGGCTTGGCGGCCTGCCGAGCTTGAATGCCCTGCAGCCGCTCGAGGAGCTCACGCTCGAAGTCGGCCATGGGTTAGTACGTGGCCAGAACCACCGGCTTGGGAGGGTCCTGAGCCATGCGAGCCAGGACCTTCTTCTGTGGCGTCGGCATCGACTTGAAGACCCCTACCGGGTCCTTCTGGAACTCCTTGGCAAAGTCTTCGCCGAAGTTGCCACGGATGCTCTTGAAGCTCTTGGCCAGCTCGATGAGCTGGTTGCCGGTCACGTAGTCGTTGGCCTCGAGCCAGCTGTAGTCCTCGTCGGATGCTTCCTTCTGGAAGCCGAAGACCGAATAGAACGGGTCGGGCACATCTCGATCGTAGAGGAAGTGTAGACCGTTCTGCTTGTCGAACTCGGACAGTGCAGTGCATGCCGTCTCCGGATCCACATTGTCCTTGTACGGGCTCGCCTCCTTGTACATCTCGCAGCAGATGCGTTCGAGCTGGTTCAGGACACCGATTTGGACCTGGTCATCGAGGAGCGTGCGGCGGGCGTTGAACGCCACCTTCACCTCCTCGTGAGGAGCAAAGCTGTCCGAGCCGTACTTGCGAACCGTGTCGCTCAGCGGGATCTCCATCGACTCGGCACGCTTGACCAAGTTGGTGCAGAACTCACGACGCTCTTCGGGAGTGAACTGAGGACTGTACTCGTCGAAGTAGGCTGCCGCAGTCTTGACCTGCCGGTAGTCATCGAGCGGGTACTTGTCTCCCAGCGCATAGAAGTGAGCCACCTTGCGATGCACGACGATGGGTGCCTCGAGCTGGGAGACTTCCACGTGCGGCTGCAGGTTCGCTGTCTTCACCACCGGCTTGTCCGGCTGCTTCTTGCTGAGCTCCGGAGCCGACAGGGGTGCGTCGGGTGTACCGGTGACTTCGGCGTGCTTGCCTCGACCGAGCGCATGCTGGACCTGCTCGGGAGTGACGACGCCGCCTTGACCCTGCACCACCATGTTGCGTGCCTTCATCTCGTTGCCCACGCCCTTGGCAACGGCTGGTGCCGTGATGGCGGTTTGTAGAGTGCCGATGGGGTTGGACACCATGCGTTTGGCCACGAAGCCGAGCAAGGCGATCTTCTCGAGGTCCTCGGGAGGCTGGAGGTCGTACCAGCCGCAGGCGGTGAGCAGACTTTGCGCCGCCACCTTCTGGGCCTCGACCGGCAGCTTGTGGGCGGTCTTGAGGAAGTAGTCGATCGCCAGGGTTGTATTGCCCGGGTCGACGCAGGCATACTTCCGGGTCTTCTGCCCCCCATCCATCAGGACCAGGGCGAAAACGTCATCCGGTAGCGCCTGCCGCTCTGCCGGGGACAGGGCATGGGCTTCTTTCACGACTTCGGGGATCTCCTCCCGGGTCGGAAACAGCTCCCGGAAGAGCTCGCCGTGGGCATCGTCGTAGAAGTCCAGAACCAGGCCGCTGGAATCCATCCACGCAAACATACCGGGGAATCGAGGGATAAGAGAACTGAGAGAGGAGTGACTACCACCTCTCCAGGAGGTCCGATGCAGGTCAATTTGCCGCAGTGTTACGGCAAAGAGTGGGAAGCCAATGCCCCAGAGTGCGCTGGGGGCCTGGACCCGGCGTTCACCGACCCGAAGAACGGCTCCCACATCAGGCAGAAGTGTCCCTTCTACGACAGCTGCGGGGCCAGGACACGCATCGCAGCCAATGGGCAAACAACCGTGGTTCCCATCCAACAACAGCAGCAGGTATTCCGCCCGACGGCGCCGCTCCTGCCGCCGCCGAGCCTCTTCCAACCCAAACCCACATCACCTGGACTTCAGAGTGTGGCACAGGCAGTTCAAGCTGCCTCCATGGCCAGTCATCAGGTGCGGCCTCCCATCATGCCGGTGGTGCCAACCGTGCACCATTCGGTCGTGGGGCAAACCTACCCTCAGTACATGGCGCTCGACTTCCGAATGCCGAGCTACCTCACCGTCCCAGAACCAGTGATGCCGGGAGACACAGTCTGGAGTGTCCTCGGTCGTGAGTTGATTCGCGCAGGGCTCAAGGCGTTCGGGCACGCCCTCGCCTCGTTCGTCGACAGAACCATTCTGCGGCGCAACCCACCACCCACCGTTCCACCCAACACCTGAGAGGAGTGAGAGCGCCGGCGGGAGACTGCCGGCGCTCATCCACCATGCAGATCGTACTGCGAGATCCCGACGTAGCTTTTCTGGACACCAACCTCTGGGTCCCCAAGCGACACATCAACGCCGATGGTTTGAAGCGGGCACTCACGTTCGATCTCAGCTCCTCGAAAGAGGTGAACATCCTCACTCTCTGGAAGGAGACCGAACACCATATCGGTGTTCCTCGCGAGTTCTACCCGCCCGACAGGCTGCCCTGCAGGACCATCGACTGTCGGCCTCGGTCCTATCCTCAGACGAATGTCGTCAGTCGGATCAAGCTCGACCACCGACCCGTGGCTGGGGTGCTTCGTCCAACAGGCGAGACAGTCCAGCAACAGGCTGTGGAGGCCTTGCTCAACGCCCGCGGTGGCATCCTCCAGCTCAAGTGTGGTGGTGGCAAGACCGTCATCTTCCTAGAGCTCGCTGCCAGGATGGGTGTCCCCACGCTCATCGCCCTCGACACCACGCTGCTCATAGAGCAATGGAGTGCCGAGATCGAAACGCACCTGGAGATTCCTGGTGGAGTGGGTCTCATCCAGGCCGGCATCTTCGACTGGCAGAAGGCGATTGTCCTGACCACCTACCACACGCTGGCAGCTCGCGCGGAGAGCATGCCGGCTGAAGTGTGTAGGTGGTTCGGCCTCATCGGCTGGGACGAGGGGCACCACTCCTCGGCTCAAGTCTGGTCTCGATCACTCGACATCTTCTTCGGCAAGAGAATCATCCTCTCCGCCACCCCCAACCGAGATGACGGCATGGACTTGGTCTACAAGTTCGCTGCTGGCCCTGTCATCTTCAAGGACCTCAAGCCGGAGATGATTCCCAGGATCTACTTCCTGTGGACCGGCCTGACTCCGAACATCGAAGACCAAGCCACCTTCAAACAGATTCATACCAAGACAGGTGATGTCCACCTGAAGAAGCTCTCGAGTTTCTTCTCTCGCTGGCCGATCCGTCGGGAGCTCATCGTAGGCCAGATCAGGCTGATGAGAGAGAACGGCAGGCAATGCATAGTCGTTGGAGAGTCCATCGACGAATGCGTCAATCTCTTCGCGCTGTGGAATGGACGCAGCAACCTCTACACCGACATCCCCATCCCGACGACGAAAGAAGTTGCGGACCAGGATTCGAAGGAGAGGATAGACGCCAAGAAGAAGCTCGAAGAGACCCGGGTGGAACTCCGGAAGACCGACCAGGAGAAGACACCAAAGAAGTACGCGCGGCTCGAGAAGATCGTTGCCACCCAAGAACAGAGGCTCGCCGAGCCTGAGCTCTTGCCCGAGATGCCGGCACACCGCTTGGACAACAAGGCGCTTGCCGGCATCCGCCGCTCACTCACCTCCATCTTCACCCAGCTCAAGGACCGAACGACGCCAGCGCCGAAGCAGCAAGCGCTCATCGACAAGTACAAGGATCTGATGGCCAGGCTAGCCGCACATCGAATGTCCTTGGCTATCCAGGCCGAGCACGAGAAGCGGCAGCGCGCTTACATCCAGGAATGCATCGACGAACCGAGTGACGCCGGCCTGCTCATCGAGTACGTTCCTCCCAAAAGGCGCCTGCAGTTCGTGAAGGAACGGCCGGTGCTGTTCTCCATTACCAAGTACGGCCGCGAGGCCCTCGATAAGCCCGAGCTCGATACCGTCCTGGTCTCGGTCCCCTTCTCCAGCAGGAACATCCTGCAGCAGCTACTGGGCCGGCCCTCGAGACGACGGGAGAGGAAGAAGACGCCGGTGGTGGTCATCCTCGAAGACAACTTCGGGACCCTCATCGGCATGTGCCAGAAGCTCCGAAAGCACATGCGCAGCTGGGCTCAAGACGAAGGCGGCCCGCTCAACTACGAGATGATGGGCCATCCGAAGAAAGGCAGATGAGATGAAGAATGGGGACAAGAAGTTGGAGGGCACGTGGGCCATCGTGACTTCGGGCAGCCGAGAGTACATCGGCAAGCTGCCTGGCACATTCACCAAAGGACAAATCTTCGATCGCTTTGGTTGGGTGGAGCTCCATCCTGCCTACGATCTCTTCACGCCCCTCGGGCAGGACGCCAACGGCAACATCTCCAGGAAGGCCATCATCCTTCCTTGGGGCCTGACCCTGGAGCCTGCACCGCTGACGGTGCGGGTCGATTCCATCATGCTGCTCGAGGACCTCGGCGAAACAGATCGCAATGGGTACGAGGGTCTGATCAGGGACGCCGAAGAGACTGTGATGAAGTCGAAGGCAGTCCGCACAGGACTTCACCTACCGACAGGAGGTGCCGTTGGTCGACGCTAGGAAACCTCTCCACGTACTGCGTGGAGAATGGGAGAAGTGCGTCAAGTGCAAACTCGGTGAGCGTCGACAGCTAGAAAGCAATCGGCGCTTCGTCTTCGGCGAGGGCAGCCGTCGTGGAGTGATGTTCATTGGTGAAGGGCCCGGCGTTGTCGAAGAAGAGACAGGCAGGCCCTTCGTTGGACCATCGGGCAGGGTACTGAGAGACATCATCCAGCACCTGGGCATGGCCAACTACTACATCACCAACCTCGTCGCCTGCCGTTCATGTACGCCGGTGACCGACGAGACTGGCAGCCCGAAGTTGCGATGGGGCAAGTGGCTGTGGAAGGACGAGCCACCCTTGCCGTCGTACATCGAAGCCTGCCGCCCACGCCTGTACGAGGAGATCTACCTGGTCGATCCCGTCGTCATCGTGGCGCTGGGAGCTGGTGCTGCAGAAGCACTGCTACGCAAGAAGGTGGCCATCACCAACCAACGTGGTGAGCCGATGACGGTGAGGATTCCAGGCGCCAGCTATCAGCCCTCGCTCACAGAGAAGAAGAAGAGCTGGGTGCGGGCAGTCAAGGGCCAGCTCCTTCTGCCGGTTGTACCGACCGAGGTCGAGTACATCTGCATCCCCACGTTCCATCCCGCATTCGTGGCCCGCAAGATCAAGGACCACTCTCTCAACAGTCCCTTCCGTCAACTCGTCAAGGACATCCACCTGGCGGCCAGGACCTACGAGCGATACACGCAAGAGATCTACGGAGCCGAGCCCGCGATGTCCATCGACGTCACGGAAGAATTCATCACCCAGATGTCCCAATCAGACGCCTACGAGGACGAAGAAGATGGAGAAGCCCAAGATCATCAAGGTTGACCCGAACGAGGTGGCTGAAGTGCAGCGGTTCCTCGAGATACGATCGAAGCTCGAGGAGTTCAAAGAGACGCACCGCCCCATCTTCAAGCAGCTGGAGATGCTGGCGGAGGAGTACAACACCGCACTCGAGGCCGCCGACAAGAAGCTGCGAGCCCAGAAGGTTGGCTCGGGTCCCTTCGATCTGTTCACCATCCTCTGCAACTACGACGCGGAGCTCTTGCATCGTGAGCTCGGCGAAGACGACTTCCTGCGCGTGGGCGGCACCATCGCCACCCAGACGGTCTACTCCCTCAACAAGGAGCAGTTCGAGGCCTTCGTAGAAGCAGGCCAGATTCCCAAAGAAGTGGTCGAGGTGGTCAAGAAAGAGACACCCCGCTACCACAAGCCGGACAAGATCCTCCTGCCGTAACCGAATCAAAGGCCGCCCGCGAGGGCGGTCTTTCCTAGCTACGGATCAGATCTTGAGGGTCGTTGGGGGATAAGTGGGGCGGAAGGGGGTTCTAGATGAATGGAATGCACCTCAGTGTCGAAGACCACGAAGGCAACACAATCGCGGACAAGACTGGGAGTCTTGATCCCTATGCATCACTGGTGAGCAAGAACGGCGCTGCCAAGGTCAGTTGTCACACCACGCACTGGGTGAACACCGAGGGAGGTGGATTCACCGTCCGCTTCGAGGTAGGACTGACCTGCGATCAAGACGAGGAGACCATCGAGCGCGCCGGGGAACTGGCGTTCCAGAAGGCGATCGAGATGACGGGCATCTGCCTCCAACTCATGAGCGGGAAAAAGGAGTCTCCACCTTGATCAAGGGTGATCCCAAAATAGATGCACTGACCTGTGGAGAGATCACCATCAACTTGATGGCCTCTCCGAAGGCACTGCATGTCAAAGCCGCCTTCGTGAACAGCGAGACCGGAGCAACGCACGGCTGGACTACGGGCAGTGCGTGGTCCGAAGTTGTGTGGACCCGAGTCACCGAGCTATGTGAAGCGCTCGAGGACGAACTCGCCAAGCTCCACTTCAGCAGTCACGAAGCTGCAAGCACAGCAGCACTCGCCGGAGGCATCGGCGAAGATCTGGAGAGTCCCGAGGGCTTCGACGCTCCACCGGTCTGACCCCATTGACAGCTTCATGCCTCCCGGGCAAGGCTGAGAGCTTCCCGGAGAGCCCGCCCTATTCGGTACGCAAGCCGACGAGAGCGTAGCGCCAGCGTTGCACAACAAGATGAGTACATGATGCTGCAGGATGGTGACGAACCAGTCCTGGAGGTAAAGCTATGTCCACTGCCGAGCGGCAGCTTCTTTCACGAATCCTACGTGACGCTGCCTTGCCCCAAGCGTTGGACTGGGGAATCACCTCAGAAGACTTCCTTACTTCCGAAGGTCGGATGATCTTCGAGTTCATCAACAACGTCTACCGACTTCCTGGAAATCGTGGCGCCAAGATAGGCCCCAACGCGCTCAAGCTGCACTTCCCTCACTTCGAGCTCTGCGACGACTTCGGTAACTCGGTGGAGTTGCTCTGCGGAGAAGTCCGCCGGCGTCGTCTGCAGATCGCAGCGAAGGAAACTGCAGCGTCCATCCTGGAAGGCGTCGAGGGGCCCAACCCACTCGAAGTAATCAGCGATGGACAAGCGCGCCTAGCCACCCTGCAAGCGCTCGGCATGGACAAAAACAGCGATGTCCACTTTGCCGATGGCTTCAGCCGCATCATCCAGAGGTACATCGCCCAGCGGCAGGGCGTGATCATGGCCCACGGTCTCTGGCCCTGGGACTGCATGAACGAAGCAACGGGTGGCTACCAGGACGACGACTACATCATCATCTATGGAAGACCCAAACAGAAGAAGTCCTTCGTGCTGGCAGCCATGATCGCCTACGCGGTGGTCACGGGTCTATCGCTGGTCGTCTACACGAAGGAGATGACACCGGACAACATCCTCAAGCGCGTGGCCGCCTGCATCATGGAGGTGGAGTACCAGCTCTTGCGCCACGCTCTTCTGCCACCCGAGCAGGAAGTGGAGCTCCTCAAGCTGGAGCAGTACATGCGCGACCTATCACTCACGAAGAACTTCGTGGTGCTGAGCGGACAGGATGTGGCGCATGGACACGACACCATCGCCTGGTTGCACGCCAAGATCATGAAGTACAAGCCCGACCTTGTCTTCGTCGATGGGCTCTATCTGATGAGCGATGGATCGAAGTCGACGAAGCAGGACTGGGTTCGGGTGACCTCTATCTCCCGTGCAGCTCGCGCCATGCAGCTGTCCACACGAGTTCCGCTCGTCGCCACTGTGCAGGCCAACCGTGGTGCTGCCAAGCACGGCGATGCAAACTTCGATGAGATCGCCTATGCCGACGCGTTGGGACAGGACACGACCTGCGCCATCCGCGTCATCTCGGACAAGCACACACCAACCATCTCATGCATCCTGGCTGGTAGCCGAGAGTTCAAGCTCCATGGATTCCGAATTGGCGGCATCCCCTGCACCGACTTCGGATTCAAGGAGGTGCTCACCGAGAAGGACATCGAGAAGGCCAAGGAAGAGGACCAGGGAGATCGAGAAGGAGCTGACGTCGAACAACACGCCAAGCCACGCAAACCGAAGGCGGTGAGGAAACCACCACCGCCGACAGAAGAACAACCCTCCAGGCTCCAGAGCGCAACGCAGGAGCAGCTCAACGGTATCCCGGTCCCATGATCGTCGACGAGATCATGCAGCTGGCTCAGAAGTACCTCGTTGGGTACAAGAAGGCCGGCTCGAATGAGCTCAAAGCCGTCTGTCCATTCCACATGAAGCCGGACGGCTCGCCCGAGAGAAACCCATCCTTCTACATGTCCCTGATCACAGGGGCGTGGTTCTGTCACGCCTGTCACGAGCGTGGGAGCCTGCGTTCTTTCCTACGCGCAGTGGGCATGCCCAGGCACGTCATCGAACTGCAGTACGGCATGGTGCTGGAGCAGGCGTCGAAGGCCATCCCCAAGAGGCTCGACCCGTCCAAACCCGGTGTGGTGGTCGACGACCCCTTACCGGAGGCCTTGCTGGGCTTGTTCCACTACGTCCCGACCGATCTCCTGCGGGACGGGTTCAAGGAAGAGGTGCTCTCTCGATTCGACGTCGGTTTCGACAAGCAACACATGCGAATTACCTTCCCGATGCGGGACCTGGAGGGTAAACTTTTCGGCATTAGTGGGCGCTCGGTGACCGGAGCCGAGCCTCGGTACAAGGTCTACGACAAGGAGTACGCAACATTCGGACTACCGGCCCGAGGAGATGGGGAGGCAAAGAAGCGGATCACGATCTGGAACGCAGATCAGCTCTACCCCCTGTCCCTCGGAACAACACAGCTCGACATCATCCTGGTCGAGGGCTTCAAGGCCTGCATGTGGGTCTACCAAGCTGGCTTCACCCACGTAGCAGCGCTCTTGGGCTCCTGGCTCTCTGAAGAGCAGGTTTGGATTCTCGAACACTTCGGTGCTCGAGTGTTTCTGATGTTTGACAACGACATGGCCGGGTACAAAGCCCGCCACTACGCAGGCAAGATCTTGTCACGCAGTCTCGACGTTCGCGTGGTCGAGTACGGTGACGAAGATCAAACGCAGCCCGATCACCTCTCAGAAGAAGAAGTACATCAAGCAATCGAAGAAGCGCCCGACTACTTTGCCTGGCGCTATCTGCAACCGGAATCTGAAGAACCGATATCTGACGAAGCGCAGTACCTCGAAACGGAGAATTGACGATGTCCTATGGAAGAGACCCGAAGACTCTCGGGGCGGTAGGATCCTACCGACAAGCAGCCTCGAAAGTGATGAAGCGGCCGAAGAGCGGATCGAAGGGAGGAGGAGGATTCCTCTTCCGCGACACCTACAAGCCCTCGCTGATCTCACCAGACATGATCCGCCTGGTGCCCGGCAACTACAGCATCGAGGTAGCCGACGACAACCACAATGTCGAAGTCGTCTCGATGCCGAACTACAAGTACGTCAAGCACTATCACGCGCGCACGAAGCGCACCTGTGTTTGCTCCGGCGGAGCACTCTCGCATGTGCGTGGCAAGCGCCTTCCCTGCCTCGGCTGTGAAAACTTCTGGGATGGCATGCACACCGATGCCAGCGGCAAGAAGAAGCGCGGCCCGATGGGCATGACCGACGAGTACGTGTTCAACGTACTTCACTACGCGGGCTACCACGAGGTCGAGCAGGTCGATCGAGACACCGGCCAAGTGAAGATGGGCCCGCAGAACAAGCCCTACACCGAATGGGTCGTCTGCCTGCAGACCTATGGAGTGGCGTGCCCGCCCTGCCAGCAAGGCAAGGCGATGTCCAATGGCCGTCTCTTGCACTGGCCTCTGGGCTACGCCCACTACAACTCGCTCCTCGCCATCGATGATCAGATCGGCAGGAGCTGCAGCACCTGCCAGCAGATGGACACCATCAAGACCCTGGCCTGGCTCTGCCAGAACGAGCAATGTGGCGAGGCCATCATCGAGGTGGGCTCGACGCAGCACAAGCCCGAGGACGTCAAGAAGCTCACGGTCGACAAGGTCACTTGTCCGAAGTGCGGATTCTTCGGCTACCTCGGGGACTACTACGAGTGCCAGACCTGCAAGAACCCGAAGCGAGCCACGCTCTTCGATGTGGACATGAACGCGCTTCGGGTTGAAGAAGGAGCTGGAGACAACAAGAAGACCCACCTGCAGATCAGTCGCTGGTCGCAACCGCGGCCCATCGACGAGCGGTTCAGGGCACTCGCCAAACCGATGCAGCTGGAGAAGATCTACGCCCCTACGCCCATCGACATCCAGGCGCGTGTCTGGAACCTGCCGCTGCCCGCGACGACGCAACCTCAACAGACGCAGCAGCAGCAGCAGCAGCAGCAGCCGGCGCAGACACCCTACCAGCCGTACCAACCGCAACGGATGCCGCCGAACGACTTCCAGCCGCCGGCGATGCAACCGCAGCAACCGCTGGCGCAGCCCAACGTGCAGGTGCTGCCTCTGCAGCAACAGCAGCAGCCTGAGCCGCTGCACCAGCCCAGTGTCCAAGAACAACTCGACCAGTTGATGCGTCCCCTCCAGGGGATGTACAAGCCCTGAAGCTTGAGACTCCGCGCCATCGACAGCCCCGGTGGCGCGGAGTTCTCATTTGAAGGACGGCTATGGCTTGGAACATTCAGATGCCAGAGGGTCGTTGGATCACCAGCGACGACCCGCGACTAGAGTCCATCATCCGAGAAGTACTCGACACCGAGTACGTCGCCATCGATACCGAGACCACGGGACTCAACCTCATCACCGACATCCCACTCTACTGGTCGCTCTGTTGGGGAGAGAACCGGTACTGTTTGCCGGCTTCGACGTTGCCCTACTTCTCCGAGTCCTTCAGAGACCCGAAGAAGAAGTGGATCTTCTGCAACGCCAAGTTCGACATCCACATGCTGGCGAACGTAGGCATCCACTTCGCCGGGATGGTGTTCGACACCTGCGTGATGCACGCCTTGATCAATGAGGAGAAGCCGCACGGCCTCGAGTACATGAGCAAGGATGTCCTTGGCTGGACATGGAAGGCAGACGGCGGATTCAAGACCGCTGTCGATATGCAGAAGATCAAGAACGAGGAAGGCAAGAAGGTCTGGGAGTCGGCTGGCGACGCACTTCGACGGCTAGAAGCCACCAACCCCACGAAGCTCGTCGACTACGCCTCCAACGATGCCTACGGCACCTTCAAGGTTTTCCAGGCACTCAAGCCACAGCTCGAAGCCACCAACGTCTGGTCGCTGTGGCCCAATCTCTACCCGACCATGTGGGACATCTTCCTCAAGAACGAGGCGCCATTCACCAAGATCCTATGGAAGTGTGAACGCAAGGGGATGAAGGTCGACGCTGACTACCTCCAGCGCATCACCGACCCCATCGAGAAGGACCTGGCGCAGATCGAGCGTGACATCACCCAGATGGTTGGGCGCGTGATCAACCTGCGCAGCCCCGACCAGATGCGTCAGTACTACATCGATGAGTGCAGGCTCAAACCGAGGATGATGACCAAGGGAGGCAAGAGCGGCAACCGCAAAGCCTCCGTCGATGCCACCTTCCTCGAATACTACGCCACCGAGAATCTGGTAGCAGGCAAGCACCTCGACTACCGGGAGCTGGATAAGATCCTCGGCACGTATATCAAGGGGCTCTTGAAGCACCTCGACTACCAGTCCCGTGTTCACCCACGCTCGAACCAGGACGTGGCCCGAACAGGGCGGCTGAGCTCTTCGGAACCGAACTGCCACAACACACCGAGGCCTGACGAGGACAAGTACAAGATTCGTGGAGCCTTCGTCCCCGACAAGGGCAAGAAGCTCCTGGTCTCCGACTACGACTGCCTAGAGATGCGCCTGCTCGCTGCCGCTTCCGGCGAAGAGAAGATGATTCAGATCTTCAAGAGCGGTCGAGACATCCACATGAGCAATGCCGAAGTGGTATTCGGCAAGAAGCATGGAGTGACCTACGAGGAGATCGTCGCCGCCAAGAAGATCGACAAGGAGGTCAAGGCCGGCAAGAGACCCGCAAGCGACCTGACCGAACGGGTGCAGCTCTGCCTCTTCCTTCGACAGGCCACCAAGTCCACCGGCTACGGACTGAACTACGGCATGAAGGAGAAGAAGCTGGCTCGGCAGATTGGTCGGCCGGTCGAGGAGGCGAAAGAGATCATGGATCTCTACGCGAAGTCCTTGCCCGCCGTCAGCCAGTTCTACAAGGACGCCATCAAGCGCACTCGAGACACAGGCTATTCCTTCAGTGTCCTCGGCAAGCGTCGCTTCCTACCCGAGATCATCAGCGAC
>JACCDR010920444.1_pt1 | contig 24331 bp, 21 predicted proteins | sample 7446431 | NCBI WGS metagenome assembly JACCDR01 (sample SAMN15323443, study PRJNA562643) | freshwater metagenome | isolation source: river surface water | place: USA:Blue River Watershed | collected 2017-08-17 | reverse complement strand
TCAACCCGAAAGAAGCAACGCAATTGATGTTGAGTTGCCAAACCAACAATGCCACCAAAACCGTGTATTGGTACATCAATGACAAACTTTACCAAAAGGCTTCGCCCACGGCCAATATATTTTTTGAACCACCCGCTGGTAGGGTCAAAATTTCTTGTGCCGACGACCAAGGCAATAATGCCAATAGTTGGATTACGGTGAAAAAAGAATAAAGCAATAATTGTATTTACAAAAGATTCCATAACTTTGACCATGAACATTCAAGGCCACAGAGGTTGCCGAGGTTTACGCCCCGAAAACACCCTAGAAGCGTTTTTATATGCCCTTAGTTTTCCGATACAAACCCTTGAAATGGATGTTTGTATGAGCGAAGATGCTCAAGTAGTGGTATCGCATGAGCCTTATATGAATGCTTTGTTTAGTAGCTTGCCTACTGGCGAAATCGTTAGACCAAGCCAAACCAAAGTACTCAATCTTTACACCATGCCTTACAGCCTTATCCGCCAATACGATGTAGGAAAACGAGGCAATCGACTGTTTACCAATCAAATACCCATGCCAGCTTACAAGCCTTTGTTGCAAGAAGTATTGGAAGTCTGCGAAAAATTTTGTCAAATTCACCATCGAACGCCCATTCATTACAATATTGAAATCAAATCTGAATCCAAAGAATACGGCATTAGCCAACCTGCGTCGGTAGCGGTTTTTTGCGATACTGTTTTTGAAAAACTTCAAACAATTCCAGCCGAAAGAATCATTGTGCAAAGCTTTGATTTTGCCATTTTACAGTATTGTCATACACAAATACAACAAGGGATTTTTCCCCCTGTGCGGTTGTCGGCGTTGGTCAATTACGAAGGCGTAAAACCTAGTCTAGCCAAATTAGGCTTTACACCTGCTATTTTTAGTCCTTATTTTAAATCACTTACACAAGGAAAAATAGCCTTGTGCCATCAAAAAGGGATGCAGGTCATTCCGTGGACGGTCAATGACCCTGCCGCTATGTTGCAACTGATACAGTGGAAGGTAGATGGGCTTATTACCGATTATCCCGACGAAGCTATCAAGCTTTTAGCAAGCCTGTAAATTCGTACAGTCTTCAAGTGTTGTTAAGCCGACAAGTGGAGACCGTAACTAAAGTAATATCCTTACCGCTTATACTGACTACCATCATATCTCATTCTCACAGTTTTTTTCACCATCTTCCTTTTTTCATCGCAATCCTGATCATCTTCGGGGTGTTTTTTCTTGAGGTAGTCTGTTGTAGTTACAGTTTCGCTGATTACTAAATCATTAAATTGATTACTTTGGTGTTGCTTATCAATATCAATAACAGCCTCCATTTCTTCTTTATATCCACCAGAACAAGTAGGTCCAAATTCACCATGATAACTTGAAATAGTATAATTTTTCAAAACTCTTTTTAGCGTGTTATTTTCAATTATAAACAACGATAAATCGGTTTCAGCCGAAGGATAACCTTGGCTACTATGCCCAAAACGTACTCTAACACCAAAAGCTCTTGTCTCATTATTCAAAATAAATAATCCTGTGTCAATAGAGATTTCTTCAAGCATGATAGCATCAGACTCCCAAGCCTTATGTTCATAAAATTTGTAGAGAATTTTTCCCGACAGATTATCTGTTACGACGATATAAGCGTCAAATACATAGCCTGTTTCGTCGGATTTACTCACATACTTAGGAAAGACAATTACGCTTTTATCTTTAGCATAAGGCAGCATTTTAGAAGCAACCAACCTTTTTTCAATATCTTTCTCTTGTAACGCCAATTGCTTTAGTACTTTTTTGAGTAAATTGTTTTGAGCCTGACAAACACCGTTTTTAGGGCAGAATATGATGGTGAATAACAACAGAAGTAAAGTGTTTTTCATATATGGTTTAAATGTTTAGGAATAAATAACTAACTTTCTCATGAGCGACAGACCTACGATAGGACATTTGATAAGACTATTTTTAGACTAAAAACTATGGACAAACTTGGAGAACAAAGTTATCATCGTTTATTTATAAATCTTCTGAATCGTGGCTTTTATTGGCTAACTCGACAATAATATTACAAAGAATCTTGAAGTAAAACCAATTTATATTTCCCAACAGGTTCTAAAGCATTCTTCTTCTATATTTGCAGGGAAATTATAAGAAACTATGCTAACTTTTCCCAACGCCAAAATCAATATTGGCTTACATATCACTGAAAAACGAGCCGATGGTTTTCATAACCTCGAATCGTGTTTTTATCCTGTGGGCTGGTCAGATGCACTCGAAATTCTTCCTGCCGAAAAGCTCAGTTTTCAAAGCTCAGGCATTGCCATTCCGGGCGACCCCAACCATAACCTTTGTTTGAAAGCCTACCACTTACTCAAGGCAGATTTTGATTTACCTCCTGTGCAAATTCATTTGCATAAAGTTGTTCCTATTGGAGCTGGCATGGGTGGGGGTTCTTCTGACGGAGCATTTACGATTAAAACATTAAACCAATTATTCGAGTTATCTCTTTCAAGGGAAGCAATGCAAAATTATGCACGCAAGCTTGGAAGCGATTGTGCCTTTTTTATCGAAAATAAACCCCAATTTTGTTTTGGCAAAGGCGATGAATTTGAGGATATTACAGTAGATTTAGCTGGAAAAACCTTGGTGTTGGTCAATCCCATGATTCATATTTCAACGGCGGAGGCATATTCAGGCGTAAAGCCACACAAGCCATCTGTTCATTTGCCAGAAGCTCTATCAGGCAGTATCGAAACATGGAAAAATACAATTGTGAATGATTTTGAAAAACATTTATTACCCAAATATCCAGTGATTGCCCAAGTAAAAGAAGATTTGTATGCGTTAGGAGCGAAATATGCCAGTATGACAGGCTCTGGCTCTACGGTTTTTGGTATTTTTGAAAACACAGTACTATTGAATCAAGCATTTAACAACTACATGGTTTGGCAAGGGATTTTAACCTAATTTCTTATGCAACGACGAGAGCCTTTTAAATTTATGTTACAACTGGCCATGTTTGGTAGTGGCTTATTGTTTTTAGGGTTATTGGTATTTTATACCATCCTTCAACGCCCCGAAGCGGGTTTTGGACAATTGATTTTGCCACAAATCTTTTGGGCATCAACGCTGTTGATGCTCATTAGCAGTCTTACGTTACACCTAGCTAATGGGTATTTTAAGCAAGATAAATACCCCGTTTTTCGGCTGTATATGGGCTTGACACTTGCCTTGGGCATTTGTTTTATCGTGATGCAATTGATTGGCTGGCAACAACTTTTTCAGCTCAATGCCAATGCTGCCGTGCGTACTTCACGAGGTTTTATCATTATTTTATCTGGCTTGCATATTTTACATATTTTTGCAGGACTGATTTTTTTGATTAAAATTTTTGTGGAACTACTCCGCAGGCTTTCTTACGTTGAAACGTTTGTGTATTCGGTCAATCCTCCTAATCAACTCAAAATCAACCTTATCATCTTTTATTGGCATTTTGTAGATGCCCTTTGGCTGATGCTATTTTTGTTTTTGTTGTGGCATCATCGCTAACTATAGGCCGATGACAAGAGGTAAAAAAGTATAACGAAATGCAGAGATTATATAATTTACTGGTAGTTTTGCAGAGAGATGTATAAGCAGCAGCTATGGATAGCAATTTGAGGAATAGAGAACTTTGGTTAGCATTTAAACAAGGCGATAGTGAAGCGTTGGGTCAATTGACCAATGCACATTACCGTACCTTGTACAACTATGCCACAAAATTTACCAAAGACCGTGAACTTATCAAAGATTGCATCCAAGACCTATTTTTGTACTTATGGGACCAACGAGCCAATTTACAAAGTTCGCCATTTGTCACGATTTATCTATTAAAGTCGCTGAAATACAATTTATTAAAAAAACTTAACCAAGAGAAAAAGTGGATAATAGACGACATTGATGCCGACCTTGCACCAGTCGAAAACAGCAATGTAGAGTCGAGTATTATTGCTTTGGAGCTTTTTACCGAAAACGAACAAAAAGTAAAAAGCATCTTAACCAACCTTCCTAAACGCCAACAAGAAGTCATCTTTCTTAAATTTTACGAAGCCTTGAGCATCGACGAAATTGCCGAAATCATGGAGATGAACAAGCAATCGGTTTCTAATCTTTTGCAACGAGCCATGCAAAACCTCAAGCAGCATTGGCTTGTGGGAGTTGGGTTGTTTTGTTACTTATATTTATGGTTTTGAAACATTGCTTCTCGACTTCACTGTAAAAGCTCCAATAACATCTTTCTATTTGGCAAAAAAGAATTTTTAACTACAGGTTAAACGCATTATCGAAGTCTTTAGTATGTTTTTGTTTTTTTGAAAAATGATACAATTAGTTGATTTTTAAAGGATTTACTGGTATAATAGCCTTTGAATTCATTTTCAAGCAACAAAAAGCCTCTGATTATTCAGAGGCTTTTTGATATTGTCCTTGATAGTAATTCTTTATTTCTAAAATAAGATAGTCAAACTCTTCATCTTCTGGGGTAGAAATAATTCCTACATGGCTATCATTATTACTATTATTTTTGAATGTTGTAGCATAGTGTTTAAAATTTAGTGCTTGACCTAAATTAAGAAACCATCCGTTAAACTTTCTTTTTCTTAGCAGAGATTTTCCATCATTATTACTACAAAGATATGATACAACGAATCTGTTAGTTGTACAGAATCTATATATTATCTTGGCAATGGTGGTTGACACTTTAATATCCTTAATGATTTTACCGTTTGAAGCAGGTTCGCCTATACTCACAATTGTTATATCAAAAACCCTATTTGAATTATCCGAGTATGGAGGCATCAAATGACAAGCTAATGAAAATACAACTTCATATTTTACATTTAAGCAATTAGTAAATTCATATAAATAAGAATTATCTTCCCTTGGGATATAAGCTACTTCATAAGTATTATCAAAAATAGGTGGCATTATTATAATTTCTAGTGTGTCTTTCTTCTTCTAATTGTTTAATTAACTTTTGTCTATTTGCTAAAATTTCATCTTCAGGAAAGGGTCTGTTTACTTTACCCTGAAAATAAAAAAATGCTGCTTGGAAAAAATTTGTTTTTTTTCGAATCAATAAGATTGATTCCTTATTCTTTGTACTTGGTGAAAATAGTCTTTTTATCTTATTATTAACTACAATGTGTTCATAATCAGGTATTTTTTTTTCTGTTGCGCTTGAGTTACGCATTACTTCTTGTTCGCAACTTTTCATACTTTTATGGAGTTTAATGTTTAACGTAGTTTATTCAAATGTAAAAATTTTACAATGTATTGTAAAGTTTTACAGTGTAACTTTTAACAGTTGGGTGTAAATTTTAACAATTGTTAAGAAATTTTGACTCTTGGGATTTTAAGACCGACACTTTTATAAAGTTGCGTACTTTAAAACATCTGATATGTTTAAATTGCTTTTAACCAAATGTTTACCTAAGTGGCTGTTATTTGTTATTAAATTCAAAAATACCCAAAATTTACTATATTTTCTGATAATAAACTCCTTGGATTTATTTAACTACGGCAATCTCTCTTTCATAAAACCATTTGAAAGCTCCTTTCTTTTCTTGACTTGTTAAGTTAGTGTTGGAAGATTTACGTCCTTTAGAGCGACCCAAAATACAACCTCGCAATCACACTGCATTTCCCCTATTCATTTTTTCAAAAAAAAATTTACTGCAAAGTGAGTATCTCAGCCAAGTCGTAGGCTATTTCTAGCATAGAGCAAAAAAATACAAGTTATTCTATGTTAGATTACAGAAACTTTTCGGCTAATGATTTTGCAATGGACGATTTCTTCAGGGAATGGGTCTTGCAACCCAATACGCTTGCCAATGCTTTTTGGGAAAAATGGCTCAAAGAACATCCCGAACAAGCACCGACTATTGCCCTAGCCAAAAAAATTGTATGGACGCTCCGTAATGCCCAAAACGAAATTTCTGATAACGAAATCGTCATAGCTGTTGCCGAAATCGTAGCCGCTGCTAATCAAAAAGAAGCCCAAAAGAAACCTCCTCGTCGCCTGAACCTTTTCACTAAGCGGGCTGTAGCGTGGGCAGCTAGTGTTGCTTTGTGTATAGGGTTATCTTGGATTGTATATGTGCGTATGCGACATCAGCCTTCGGCATTATATCTTCAAACAGTAGCTAACGTAGTGCCACAAAGCAACGTTTTTGAACAGGTGAATACCAGCAACCAAGCGATGCTCATTACGCTCGAAGATGGTAGTTCGGTATTGCTACAGCCTCACAGCCGTTTGAGTTATCCAACGACTTTCGACGATACCGCTCGTAAGGTTGTGCTATCGGGCGAAGCGTTTTTTGAAGTGGCTAAAAATCCTGCCAGGCCTTTTTATGTTTACGCAAATGAATTGGTAACAAAAGTGCTGGGTACAAGTTTTACTGTAAAAGCATTTGAGCAAGATGCACAAGTAGAGGTAATTGTTAAGACGGGTAAAGTGTGGGTTTATACCCATAAATCTCAAAGCCAAAAAGAAGTGCTACAAGCAACGCTGTTGCCGCAGCAGCAAGCAACCTTGCTTCGTACCCAACTCGCCTTGCAAAAATCTTTGACAAGTACAGAGGTTTTACAAGCGCTACCAACTATCCAAACACAGCAATTTGAATTTAAACACACACCTCTGGCTACGGTTTTTCGCACGTTGGAAGAAACCTATCATGTTGAAATTGAGTACAATGAAGAACAAATGAAAGCTTGTGAGCTTACGGCATCGCTTGGTGATGAGCCCTTGTACGAAAAAATTCGTCTGATTTGTAATGTCATCGAAGCGTCTTACGAAATCCATAACGATACCATTGTGATTCAAGGTAAGCCTTGCAATTAATATTTAAAACAATCTATAAACCAAATTTTAACTATACATGTCTTTTTTCTATAAATCGAAATCGCCTCCGTTCAAATAGCAAGGTGGACGTTTCCATTACTTCATAAAAAAAGCCGATGATGCTACCAACATCATCGACTTCACTTAACATCCTAAAGTTTCTCAGGCTTTTTTCATCAAGATTCTTGATGGACAGGATGCTTTATGTCAGTTTTTTCAACCAACCAATCAAAATTATGTCAAAAAAACGACAATTCACTAAGATTCCTATCAAGATTATGCGAATCTCCTTCGTGCAGATGCTTATCTCGGTGTTGTGCATTTCGATTGCCAATGCAGGGAATGTCAAAGCTCAAGATTTACTCGACCAAAAGGTGAGTATTATCTCGTCCAATCAATCAGTCGAAAAGGTGTTGGAAACCCTCGAACAAGAGGCTCATATAAAATTTATGTATAGCCCACAACTCATTGCTTCGGGTAGAAAAGTAAGTATTAATGCCAGAAAAGAAAAACTTTCCACATTATTAGATAACTTACTCATTCCGTTGAAGTTATCGTATGAAGTTGTGGATAGAAAAATATTGCTCAAACGCCTCAATACAGCAGGTGTTTTTTCGGAAACGAGCAATGCCACCGAAATTTCGCTTACGCAAAGTATCAAGGGCAAAATCACGGATGCCGAAAAAGGTGACGGTATTCCGGGGGCGAGCATTGCTATCAAAGGTACAAACCTAGGAACGGTTTCGGACGAAAACGGTAACTACGCCCTTAGTGTACCCAACGAAAAAGCCGTACTGGTCGTGTCGTCGGTAGGGTATATCAAGGCAGAAGTAACTGTAGGCAACCGTGCGGTGGTAAACATTAGCCTTAATCCTGATACCAAAAACCTCAACGAAGTAATAGTGGTGGGTTATGGTACACAAAAAGTAACCAATGTGTCGGGGGCAATTGCTACCGTCAAGGCTGCCGACATCGAGCGGTTGCGTCCTGTTCGTCCTGAAGATGCCTTACAAGGAAGAGCTTCGGGAGTAACGGTGATTTCTAATGGCTCGCCAGGCTCAAAACCAACGGTACTTATCAGAGGTATTCCTTCGTTTTCGGGAACAGACCCCGTGGTGATTATCGACGGTGTGCCACAAACACTCAACGACCTCAATGCCATCAATGCTGCCGATATTGAGTCGATGAATGTGCTAAAGGATGCCGCTACTACAGCCATTTATGGGGTAAAAGGAGGGAATGGCGTAATTGTCGTAACAACAAAAAATGGGGCTAAAAACCAAAAAGCGGAAGTGAGTTTTAGTACCAACTACGGCGTACAACAAGTGATGAATACCATTGGTGTTCTTAATGCAACCGAATATGCCGCCTTGCTCAACGAAGGAAGTACGTTGTCGGGTGGGGGCTTGATTTTTAAAGACTTATCTACGGTAGGCGTAGGGACAGACTGGCAAAAGCAAATTTTTAAAGAAGCTCCTTTACAGTCGCATAATGTTACGGTAAGAGGTGGAAGCGAGCAAGTGCAGTATTTTGTTTCGGGAGGATATACAGGACAAGATGGTATTGTGGGTGGAGGCAAAAACTCTAATTTCAACCGTCTGAATCTCACGACTAATTTAACATTTCAATTAAGCAAGAAAGTAAAATTACTGTCGAATACCAGCTTTGTAAATATTCAAAGTGTAGGGGTTCAAGAAAACTCCTTCAATTCTATTATCGGTAGTGCCTTAAACTTCGACCCTACGGTGACTGTTGATAATACCGTTCCGAATACTGTTGGAAAATATGGTTTTAGTAATTTATTACTTTCAGAAATCTTTAATCCATTAACCAAACTCGATAACAATTATAACCAAAGCAATGGTAACAAATGGTATGGTAAATTAGAGCTACAATACGAAGTAATCAAAAACCTTACCTTGGCTTCTCGTTTTGGTTATACCAACTGGAATAATACCTTCAAATCGTTTACGCCATTGGTTTTTTATGGTCCATTAAACGTTGAAAATACCATGAACGCCGATGGCTCTACCGTGACAGGTCGCCATAATAGCGTATATGAATCAAAAAGAACAGACAATACTTATACTTTTGAAACATTTGGAACATACAATTTTACGCTTGCCGACCAACATCATTTTGAAACAGTACTAGGCTTTTCGTTGGCTAAAATCGCAGGTGACGAAACCAACGGTTCTCGCCAAGATGTGCCTTTTAACTCTTGGGATTTTGCCGATATTACAGCCGCAACAGGCATCAACACTGCCGACAACGTGAATGCCGTGACGATGGGCAACAGCCAGTATTTTCGTAAAAACCTTTCGTACTTTGGCCGCATCAACTACGATTGGAAAGACAAATACTTAGTTTCGTTTTCAGCCCGAAGAGATGGTTCGTATGCTTTCGGGATTGATAACAAATTTGCCAATTTCTATGCTGGCTCATTGGGTTGGGTGGTTTCTAATGAAGATTTTTTCAACGTGGACTTGATTGATTACCTTAAAATCAGAGGAAGCTACGGAACAATCGGTAACGAAAATGTAAGTCCGCAATATGTAGGCATTATTTCGGGTGGCCCAAGCTACGCTGGCGATGCCAATAGCAACGGTTATACTTTCGGAAATTCATTTGTAAGTGGCTCTACTGTAGGCTCTTATGCCAATACAACTTTGCGTTGGGAAAAACAAATTCAAAGTAACGTAGGCTTCGATATTCGGGTAGGAAAATACTGGTCGCTTTCGGCAGATTATTTTGATAAATCGGTTGATGGATTGCTTTTTACGCCTTCTATTTCGCTGTACTTAGGAACAGCCGCCGCACCTACAGCTAACATTGGCTCGACCAAAAGTAGTGGCGTTGACTTGAATTTGGGCTTTACGTATCCCATCGCCAAACAAGGGCAATTAAGCACTAATCTTACTTTTACTACCGCCAAAAACCTTGTTACGGCTACCAACTCAGACGGCACGGCTATTATTCCAGGAGGCTATTATTTCAACGGACAATCGCAAAACGTCACTCGTTTCCAACAAGGCTACGCACCGGGTTATTTCTATGGTTTCAAAACCGCAGGTTTATTCCAAAATACTACAGAAATCACCGAAGCACCAACCCAAACAGGAGCTGTACCCGGCGATATTCGTTTTGTGGATATAAACCAAGATGGAAAAATTACAGACCTCGATAAAACCATCATTGGCAATCCTTTTCCCGATTTTACAATGGGTTGGAACATCAGCCTGAACCTCAAAAATGTCGATTTTACGATGTTTACGTATGCTTCTGTGGGCAATGATGTGTATCGTGCGTATGAAAGAAATGCCATTTATTCCAACAAAGCACGCAGCGTTTTAGGTCGCTGGACAGGCGAAGGCTCGACCAACGACGCTACTCGTCCTCGTTTCTCATTTGTAGATGCCAACAGCAATATTAGGGTTTCAGACCGATACGTAGAAGATGGTTCTTTTGTAAAAATTAAAAACGTTCAAATTGGCTATACCCTCCCTAGCCGTTGGGTGCCAAGCAAGGTATTGAGCAAAATTAGGCTGTATGCACAAGTGAAAAATGCTTATACTTTTACCCGTTACTCAGGCTATGACCCAGAGATTCCGGGTGGAATCCTCGACACTGGCGTTGACCGTGGCGTATATCCACAAGCACGCACGTGGTCGTTTGGACTTGACGTAAAATTCTAGTTTAATTTTTAACAAAAATGGCAATCCTTATGGTTTGCTTTCTGAAAATGAATACGAAAAAATACATATATCCATTTCTTGTATTAGGCTTATTATGTGGCAGTTGCACCGAATGGGTGGACTACAGCCCCAAAGATGACTACAGAGTAACCGATGCCGATTACTTGCGGTCAGAAGCCGACTATCAAAGCATGGCCGTGAGCGTTTATACGCCTTTGCAATGGACAAATCAGGTTGTACCCATTGGTGATATTGCCTCAGACAATGCTGTTTCTGGTGGTGAAAATGCCTCCGATGTACTTGATTTACAAAATATCGACGACCTCACGACCAATAGCCAAAACGGAACGTTAGCCGAAATCTGGAAATCTTGCTACGAAGGCATCAACCGAGCCAACTATTTGTATCAGTACAAAGACCTGAATCCTGCGGGCGTAGCTGTCAACTTTGCGAGCAAAGAAGCGTTGTATGGAGAAGTAGCTTTTTTGCGTGCTTATTATTATTTCACGTTGGTAAAAATGTTTGGCAATGTGCCTTTGTTTACCGATAAAAAATTAGGCATTGCCGATTCTCGTTCCCTCAAGCAAGCAACGCCAGCACAAGTTTATACCCAAATAGAAAAAGACCTCAACAACGCCATCGCTGTGTTGTCTAGCACCGACCCTAAAAATGGCCGTATTACCAAATATGCCGCCCAAGCCCTTTTAGGCAAAGTGTATTTGTATCAAAATAAATTTGAGTTGGCTGCTACAACCCTCAAAAATGTGATTGATGGGCCTTATAGCCTTGTCAGTAATTTTGCGAATATCTTTTTGCAATCGGGTGAAAATGGTGCAGAATCAGTTTTTGAAATACAATATTCTAATGCTTCACCTTACTACAATTGGAGTGCCGTGACTCGTGGACAAGGAAATTATGCGGTACAACAATGTGGTATCAGAGGACTCACAGGCAATAGTCCTTATGCGGCTGGTTGGAGTACCAATTTACCCACACAAGACCTTGCCAATGCCTACGAAGCTGGCGACAGCCGAAAAGATGTCACTTGTTTGAATATCGAAGCATACAAAACGGCGAATCCGAGCTTTAATATCACGTATCAGGTTGCTCCTTATAAAAATACAGGCTTGTACAACCAAAAATACTTGCCTCGTAAAGGTGAAACAAGCGGGCAAATTGAGTTGAATTATCTTAATAATCAGCGCATTATTCGTTTGGCAGATGTGTATTTGATGTATGCCGAAGCCCTCAACCGCAAAGCTAGTCCCGACGATGCTACCGCTCGTGTTTATCTCAACAAAGTACGCCAAAGAGCTTTTGGCGATACCTCGCACGATATTACGGCTAGTGGCACAAGCCTCAGAGATGCCATTTGGCAAGAACGCCGCCTCGAATTGGGCATGGAAGGCGACCGCTTTTTCGATTTGGTACGCACAGGACAAGCTGCAGCGAAACTCAATGGCTTTAAAACAGGCAAACATGAGCTTTTCCCAATTCCACAAGCTGAAATTGATGTTTCTGGCTTGGTTCAAAATGCTAATTATTAGTAGAGTAAGTACACATTTATTTTTAGAAACTCATGAATATTCGACATATTTTAACAAGTATATGTTTGGCAATGCTAGTGATACTTACGGCTTGTCAAGACAAAATATACAACGACATCGCTTTTGTGGACAAAGCTAGTACGCCCAGCAAATTGGCGGCTTTGTTTGAAATCACGCAAGACAATACAGGGCTTGTCACCATCACGCCCAACGGCGAAGGTGTTGCCTATTTTACGGTGGGGTCTGGTTTAGCCAATACCACAGCCGCAAACGTAAACCCTGGTGGCAAAGTGCAGTGGAAATATCCCGAAGGTACGCACAACGTAACGATTAAAGGTTTTAATGTAGCAGGAAAAAGTGCCGAAACTACGCTTCCTTTAACGGTATCGTTCAAAGCCCCCGAACAAGTAGAAATGACGGCAACCATCGACCCAAGCGATGCCCGCAAAGTAAACGTTACGGCAAAAGCCCAATACGAAACCAACTTTAAAGTTTATTTCGGCGAAGATGCCAACGAAGTGCCTGTGTCGTTCAACGAAGGACAAACCGTAAGCCATACCTATAATGCGGTGGGTAATTTTACAGTTAAAGTGGTGGCACTCAGTGGCGGTGTAGCTAGTACAACTGTAACCCACAATGTATCTATTGTTAGTCCTGTAGCCTTGCCTTTGGATTTTGAAATAGCGGGACAAAACTACAATTTCGCCAATTTCGATGGCGGAGCGGTTACGGTCGTAAACAACCCACAAAGTAACGGCATCAATACTTCTAGCAAGGTTGGGAAAATGGTCAAATATGCTGGTCAGCCTTGGGGTGGTAGCCTTATCAGCCTCAGCAAGGCGATGGATTTTTCGGTGAATAAAACGTTTGGTATGAAAGTGTTTTCGCCTCGTGTTGGAGCAAAAGTTTTACTAAAAGTAGAAAATGCGACCGATGGAAGTATCAGTTTTGAAAAAGAAGTAAGTACTACTAAAGCCAATGCCTGGGAAGAATTGACCTTCGATTACAGTGCGATAGATGCTTCTAAAGCGTACCATAAAATTGTATTGATTTTCGATTTAGGTACAATGGGCGACGGTTCGGCAAACTTTACCTTCTTGTTCGACGACATCCGTTTGTACAAACCTACCCCTGTCGAAAGTCTGGGTATTCCGCTTACGTTTGAATCGGCTACTTTAAAATACGACTTCTTGAATTTTGATGGTGGTAGTGCAAGCGTGGTTGATAATCCTCAAAAAACAGGTATCAATACTTCGGCAAAAGTGGGTAAAATGATTAAATACGCTGGTCAGCCTTGGGGCGGTGCATACATTACGCTCGATGCTCCGATTGATTTTTCTACGAAAAAAACTTTTAAAATGAAAGTGTATTCGCCTCGTGTTGGAGCAAAAGTTTTATTGAAAGTAGAAAACGCCACCGATGGAAGCGTAAGCTTTGAAAAAGAAGTAAGTACCACCAAAGCAAATGCTTGGGAAGAACTAACCTTCGATTATAGTACGATTAATGCTAGTAAATCGTACCAAAAAGTGGTGCTAATATTCGACCTTGGCACGGTAGGCGATGGCTCGGCAAACTTTACGTTTTGGTTCGACGACTTGTTGCTTCAATAAAAGTAGCAGTCTATTTTTTACCTTTTATTCTTGAAAAAAAATGAAAACAAATATAAAATCAATAGCCTTATTTCTTTTGGCAAGTACGCTAGGCTTTAGTGCCTGCAAACAAGCAGAATTTAGTTTTGGCGATATTGTAACACCCACCAATTTGGCCGTTACAGCCGACATCGTGGGCGTAGATGCCAACAATCCGAATGGAAATGGTACTGGAAGTGTGAATTTTGTAGCCCAAGCAACACAAGCACTTTCTTATAAAATCGACTTTGGCGATGGCAATACACAAATGGTACCTTCGGGCAAAATTGCCTACAAATACGTTACGCCTGGCACCAACGAATACACCGTTTCGGTCAATGCCGTTGGCACGGGCGGAGCAACCACAACGTTGAGCAAAAAGGTAAAAGTATTTGTTGCGTTTGAAATCCCTTCGGCTATTTTGAGTGCCTTAACTGGCACAGGCTCGAAAGTATGGGTGACAGACAACAACGCCGTAGGACACGTAGGCGTAGGGCCTTCCGATGGCTTTTCGCCCATTTGGTACGCCGCCGAACCCAATACCCGTCCAGCTTGCTTGTACGACGACGAAATAACCTTTGCTAAAACAGCCAACAACCAAGTGACAATGGCCCTCGACAACAAAGGTCAATCGTCGTTGATTGCCGCCGCTACTAATTTTTATGGACTTGCTGGCCCCGATGGTTGTTATGATTTGAGTACCAGTGGTACAAAAAACCTGACTTTTACGCCTGCTACTTCGGCTTCGACCAGTGCTAATTCGACAAGGGTGCAGTTTATTGTACCGGGCAATGGCATGGTAAATTTCGGTACAGGCGGCACAACGTATGAGATTTTATCTTTATCCGATAATAGCATGACCCTGCGCAATATTGGTGTAGATGGAAACGCTTGGTACATGAAACTCAAGCCTAAACAAACGACAACTAATACAGAGAAAAAATTGGTTTGGTCAGAAGAGTTTAATACCGACGGAGCACCTAACCCGAGTGTTTGGGGCTATGATTTGGGCAATAATAATGGCTGGGGCAACGCCGAGTCGCAATATTATACCAACCGTACCGATAACGTAGTGGTGCAAGGAGGAGTATTAAAAATTACAGCTAAAAAAGAAAGCTATCAGGGCTATAATTATACCTCGGCTCGTTTGCTTTCGATGAACAAATATTCATTTACGTATGGCAGAGTTGACATTAGGGCAAAATTGCCTTCGGGCGGTGGTACTTGGCCTGCTTTGTGGATGCTTGGCTCGAATATTCAAACAGTTGGCTGGCCTGCCTGTGGCGAAATAGATATTATGGAAATGGTTGGTAATCAGCCAAATAAAATCTTTGGAACATTGCATCATCCTAACCATTCGGGCGGAAATGCCGACGGAGGCAGTACTACGATTAGCACAGCTTCTACCGAGTTTCATATTTATTCGGTAGATTGGTCGGCTTCGAGTATCAATTTTTATGTGGATGACAAATTGTTCTATACTTTCCCGAATAATAGCTCATTGCCTTTCAACAAAGATTTTTTCTTTATTCTTAACATAGCGATGGGTGGCAATTTTGGCGGAGCAATCGACCCTAATTTTACTGCTAGTACGATGGAAGTAGATTACATTAGAGTATATCAATAAATCGTGCGTAAACAAATGACGGATGCTTGATGTAGGGTGTTAGCAAACATCAACATCCGTCATACAATAAAAAGCCTACGTATATTTTTCTGTCCAATAAAACCGCTCTTTGATAATTCTATCTTTATCACTTTGAATGTATTGTAAAAACGCCTTGGCTGCTGGCGAAAGGTTTTTGCCTTTCGCCCATACCAAATGCCAAGTAGATTGCAAAGGCAAGCCTTCTTGCGGAATAATCTGTAAATCACCTTGTTGTAGTTCTCGCCCAATACCAATCAATGGCATAATAGAGCAACCCAAGCCTGCCAAAACCGCTTGCTTTACGGCTTCGTTGGAGGTAAGTTCCAGTTTTTTAGGCACATTGATTTGCTGTTGCGACAAATACGACTCCATGACGAGTCTTGTACCAGAGCCTTTTTCTCGGTAAATGAGCGGTAGCGTTGTAAAGAGGTCTTCTTGCTTAAACTGCACCCGACTAGGAGCAACCAAAAAAAGCTTGTTGGGCATCAGAGGCACTTTTTCAATTTGCAATGTTTCGGGTAATACCGATACCAACGAAAAGTCAACCTCGTTTTTTTCTAAATTCTCAAGCACTTTGGTTTTGTTGGTTACATCTAGCTTCAAATCAACGCCCGGGTTATTTTGCAAAAAATCTGCTAAGAAATAAGGCATCACATATTTGCCCGTCGAAACCACCGAAATCACCAAACGCCCCGTGAGTTGTCCTTTATACGCTAATGTTTTATAGTTGATTTCGTGTACTTCATGTAAAATCTTTTCGGCAGCTACGGCAATTTCTTTGCCAAAGTCTGTTACAAAAAGTTTTCGCCCCACTACTTCTGTCAGAGGAATATCAAATTGGTCTTGAAAATTCTTGAGTTGTATCGACACCGCTGGTTGCGTAAGGTGCAATTCCTCAGCAGCTTTCGTAATACTTTGCGTTTGGGTAATCTTCAAAAATACTTGAAGCTGATGTAACGTATAATTCATAAATTATATTTATATTTTTCATTGTAAATATAAATATAAACATATCAAAAACAAGCAGGATATTTGTCATAAGTTTTACAAAAAAATCAGAAAAGCGTAAGTGACTTTCTCTCGTTTTTTTGTGAAATATTAGGTTTATTATCCCAGTCCTCTGAGCCTGTTCGTATCCTTGCTTTGTAACTACTTTGTGAAAACCCCATCTACAATCCGCCAGATTTGTAAGGGGTTTTCTTTTTTTAGCTCTTCTGGTAAAAAATTTTCTGGAAAGTTCTGGTAAGCCACAGGTCGCACAAATCGTTTGATGGCATCGGGGCCTACTGCTCCAAAGCGTGCATCGGTACTAGCTGGAAACGGGCCTCCGTGTTGCATCGCAAAGCCCACTTCAACGCCTGTTGGTACGCCATTAAAAATGAGTCGGCCACATATATTTCTTAGTTTTTCTACCACATCTTCATATTCCAGTAGTTCGGCTTCGGTAGCCATGATTGTAGCCGTAAGTTGCCCTTCTAAGTGCTGCACTACGGTAGTTAGCTGCTGGCTATCAGTACATTGTACTAAGAGCGAGAAAGGTCCAAAAACTTCTTGATGCAAAGTCGGATTGGCTAAAAATGTATCTGCATCAACTGTGGCTACAGTTGCTTGTGCTTGGATAATACCCGTTTTGGCCATACCCGATTCGGCTGCGATTGTCACACCTTCTTGGGCGGTTACGACTGTTTTTTTCCCTTCAAAATTTTGATAAATTCCTGCATGAAGCATCGTTGCTGGGGCTGTTTGGGCGATGTGTTGCCCCAAAATGGCTAAAAAGCGGTCGAGTGCTTCGCTTTTGATACCAATGAGCAAGCCCGGATTGGTACAGAACTGCCCTACGCCCGAAGTAATAGACTGGGCATATTGCAAGGCGAGGGCTTCGGCTTGAGTTTCTAAGCGAGCAGGCAACAACACAACAGGATTGATACTACCCATTTCGGCAAATACAGGAATAGGCTGAGGCCGTTGATTGGCCAAATCGAAAAGGGCTTTTCCTCCAACCAACGAACCCGTAAAGCCCACAGCCTTGGTTTCGGGATGGCACACGAGGGCTTGTCCGATAGCAAAGCTATGCCCCTCAATATGCCCAAATACGCCTTGTGGCAAACCCGCCTCTTGTACGGCTTGGCTGATAGCCTGAGCAACCATCGCAGAGGTTTGGGCATGAGCTGGATGTCCTTTGACAACCACCGGACAGCCGGCAGCCAGAGCCGAAGCGGTATCGCCTCCAGCCGTAGAATAGGCAAAAGGGAAATTACTTGCACCAAAAACCACTACAGGGCCAATGCCCATCAACATTTTCCGAACGTCGGGCTTGGGTATTGGCAAACGTTCGGGTTGAGGGCTATCGAGGCGTGCTTCAACCCAAGAACCTTCGTCGAGGAGTTGAGCAAAAATTTCTAGTTGAAAAAGGGTTCTTTGTCGCTCGCTTCTCAGGCGGTCGTGGGGCAAATGCGTTTCGAGATGTGCCGTTTCAATGAGCGTTTCGCCGAGGTTTTGTATGCCTGTGGCAATAAGGCGTAAGAAAGCAGCTTTTTGTTTGCCCGAAACCTTTCGGTAAATAGGGTACGCCAACGCCGCTTGTTGCATAAGGGCATCGACCTGTGGAATATGTTCCATGCTAGTTGTCGTCGTCGTCATCAATTTTTTTCTTGACTTGCTTGGGAGCTTCGTAAATGAGTTTGCCCTTTTCGTCACGTTCTTGCAAAACGATGGGTTCTACTTTGTCAAACTTATCTTTACCGTATAAAGTTTCTTTTTTGAGTCGTCCCATTGCCCCAAACTGATGGTATTGTCGCCAACGCCCCACCTTTACACTGTCGTCGAGTTTACCTTCTTCTTTGAGTTGTCCGCCTTCGTAAAAAGCCCTGTATTCGCCCGTAACTTTGCCGAAATGTACGGGTACAACTTCTTTTATTTTCTTTTGTTGGGCATCGTAATAGGTAACATGGGCATCGGCGAAGAAGCCTTTTTTGTATTTTTCTTTATTGAGTAAAATAAAATCTTGGTTGTAGTTTTCCCATCGACCATCTTTTACGCCTACATAAAAAAAACCTTCTTCTACCAAGGCATCATTCACGTACTTGCGGTAAGGGCCGTGGCAAATTTCGCCGTAGTCGGGGTCTTTGCGGATAGCATTGGTGATTCTTCTGAGTTTGGGGTCGTACCACCAAATTTCTTTGGCATAGATACTTGGTTGGGCTTCGTCTGGGTTGCGTAATACGTTGATTTCTTCTACCGTAAAGCGGCTTCCTGTACCGTACTCGCCGATGCGTCGTTCAAATTTGATGCCTTCGTATTCGTCTTTTTTTCCTTTTTTTGTCTTGGTTTTAGCCTTGTTTTTTTTGACCTTTAACCCCAAATCACTCGCCAAGTCACTGGTAAATGCCCCCAGTTTTTCGGCCTGTTCTTTGTTTTTTTTCAGGTCACTTTTCAAGTCTTTTACGCCTTGTTTGGCTTGGTTGAGGTTATCAAAAACATTGTCGTCGAGCAAGCTTGCCAGCAATCCTTTGCGACGAGCAGAGGTATCTACCTTGGGTTTGGCATTGGTCTTAAACTCTTCTTGTTGCCCCAAGGCAACCGAAGCACAGACAAGAAACAGCAGCAATATGGATAAACTTTTCATAGAAAGCACGCAGTCAAGGGCTAATGTATTACTTTTGCAAACGTAAAATACTAGGTATTATTTTTTAGTAAAAAGGAAATGCCCCAGTATGATTTAGGCAAAGTTAGGTATATCTCGACAAAATTGTTGGTTTCAAGCCCCTAAATCGAAACGGAATTTTGCCCATCGTTAATCAATGTTTTTCATGAAAAAGGAATGGTTCAGTACGTGGTTTGATTCGCCTTATTATCATATTCTTTACCAAGAAAGAAACGAACAGGAAGCCCGTGCGTTCATCGACCAGCTTACCCAATTTCTGCATATCGAGCCTTCGCATCATATCATGGACTTAGCCTGTGGCAAGGGTCGCCATGCGATTTATTTGAATCAAAAAGGATTTTCGGTAACGGGCATCGACCTGTCTCCGCAAAGCATAGCGTATGCCAAAAAGTTTGAAAATGAGCAACTTCACTTTTTTGTACACGATATGCGTGAGGTGTTTGAAGAACGTTATTTCGACTTTATTTTGAATATGTTTACCAGCTTTGGCTACCTCGAAAACGATGCCGAAAACATCAGGGCATTTCAGGCGGCGGCTCGTAACCTACGCAAAGGAGGCATTTTTGTCATGGATTTTTTTAATACAAATGTCGTACTCAATCACCTGAAACCTTACGAAGTGAAAAGCATAGAAGGAATTGATTTTGAGATTCGTAAGTTTGAGCAAGCAGGTTTTATCATCAAAGATATTCAGTTTAAAGACCAAGGCGAATCGTATCATTTTCAGGAAAAAGTACAAGCCATTACCCGCAGCGATTTTCAAAGATATTTCGATGCGGCAGGCTTGCACCTCAAACACATTTTTGGCGACTATCATTTGGGGGCTTTTCAAGAAGCTCATTCTCCTCGCATGATTTTTGTGTTGGAAAAATAAAATTTAATAAAAGGCATCTTCAAAATGCGTAATATGTGGCTCTTCTCTTACAAAAGTGACAGAAACGATGTCGAACCTAATTTGCTGTTGCCAATTGATTTTGAAGACATAAAAATCGGCGGCTCGCTTCACCAAGGCAATTTTGTGCTTGCCCACGGCTGTTTCGGGCATACCGAATTGAACGTTTTTGCGTGCTTTTACTTCTACAAAGACAAGAAAAATGCCTTTCTTTACGATTAAATCTATTTCGGCTTTGCCAAATCTAAAATTACGTGCTACAATCGTGTAGCCTTTTTCTTGTAAAAAAGTGGCGGCAAGTTGTTCGGCTTGCTTGCCTAGCTCTAGGTGTTCTGCCATGATAACAAAAGTGTATTGTGTGTTGATTTTCAGGTGATTATTACTATTTGATATAGATTATGATACAAAATAAATGGGTTAATTTCCAAAAGTTAGGGTTGATAGCTTACCAAGATGCGTGGGACTACCAGGAAAAACTCCATGCCGAAATTGTGGCAATCAAGCTTCAAAACAAGCAACTTTCGGATGAAGCTTGGCAACCAACGCCCAATTATCTGCTTTTTTGCGAGCATCCGCATGTTTATACGCTAGGCAAAAGTGGCAAACCCGAGCATTTGTTGTTAGACGAGCAAGGACTAGCCCAGCATCAGGCCCAGTATTATAAAATCAACCGTGGTGGCGATATTACCTATCACGGGCCAGGGCAATTGGTAGGCTACCCGATTTTCGATTTAGAAAATTTCTTTACCGACATCCACCGATATATGCGTTGCATGGAAGAGGCGGTTATCAGAACCTGTGCCGATTATGGCATTGTGGCAGGTCGGATAGACGGCCTCACAGGCGTATGGCTCGACCATCTTGAGCAGAAAAATCCCCGTAAAATCTGTGCGATGGGCGTAAAAGCAAGCCGTTGGGTGACGATGCACGGATTTGCCTTTAATGTAAATACGGATTTGGGCTATTTTGGTCACATTGTTCCTTGTGGTATCGACGACAAAGCCGTTACTTCACTTGCCTTGGAACTTCAACGCACGTTGGCGATGGAAGAAGTAGAGAGCCTGATGCTCAAACACTTGCAAGAAATTTTTGATTTTCAATCCTAAGTAAATATCCTGATTTTTTACCCTATTTTTTAACAGGTAAAATAAAAATGTATGATTTTGCAGTAATTTCAACGCTCAAGCATTTATGAAAAAAGATATTGTATTTCCGGCTGTAGATGGCGTAAAAGTAGCCGTAGCAAGGCAGTTCGACGAGCAAGGCCATGCACTTTGGGAAGTATTTTTAATCAACCGCCTCAAAACCCCCATTGATACGGTTTTTGTAACGGCACGAGGCTATGGTGCCGACCCCGATGGTAATAAAATCAAAACCACATCGCTGCGGTATTTTTTCAAAGAAATTCCAGGCGAAACCATCGTAAAAGTTGAACCCATTTCACCCGATGTTTTTCATATTACAAATGAATATTGGGTGAGCTATTATATTGGCAATCAGATTTTTGATAAAAAATTTATCTTTGTTCCTGAAAGTATTCGAGAAGAAAACCTTATATTTATTCACCAGTTGAATCTGAGTGCAGTTTTACATGAATAAATCATTATAACCTTCTACGAATCATGTTTGATTTAGCCAAAAATCTCAAAAATCTTCTTTTTATCGACATCGAAACGGTGTCTGCTCATAGCGATTTCGAGCAAGTGTCGCCATCTATGCAAGCTTTTTGGCGTAAAAAAGCAAGCTATTTGCACAATCCACAGCAGTTAGACGAAGCCGATTTTTACTTTGAAAGAGCAGGCATTTATGCCGAATTTGGGAAAATCATTGTCATTGGTTTGGGCTTTTTGCATTGGAACGACCAGCAAGAACTTTCGCTCAAAGTAAAAACCCTGTACGACCCCGACGAAAAAGTACTGCTTACGCAATTGAAAGAATTGCTAGAAAGTAAATTCAATCCCAAAACGCTTACACTGTGTGCCCACAATGGCAAAGAATTCGACTTCCCGTATTTGTGCCGTAGAATGTTGGTCAACGACGTGGCGATTCCGTTGGCATTGCAGCTATCGGGCAGAAAGCCTTGGGAAATTCCGCACCTCGATACGCTTGAAATGTGGAAATTTGGCGATAAAAAGCATTATACTTCACTAGATTTGTTGGCAGCGTTGTTTGGGATTCCGAGCAGTAAAATAGAACTCAGTGGCGAATTGGTCAACAGCACATATCACCATGAAAAAGACATCGACAAGATTATACGTTATTGCCAAGAAGATATAGTGGTATTAGCCCAACTTTTGTTGAAATACGTATCTATGCCCTTGGTAAAAGAGGATAATATTGAAAGAATTTAGGATTTATCGGGGATGATTCAGGATAACTGCTGAATTTGTACAAGAATTGTTTATATTCAATCCATTGTATAGTCAGCATACATTCAGAGAACCCATGAAAAAAGTACTTACCGTAACCCTTTGCTCATTTTTATTATTGGGCTTCCGCATGGCTTTGGGGCAAATTTATACGCTTCAAAAAGCCGAAAAAACCTTGTCGTTGTATCGAGAAGAATTGGCTTCTTTAAGAAAAGAGTATCCCAAGAAACGTAATCTTCCAGAAGCAAAATTTTTCTTTTTTGGCATGGGCAACCGCCCTAAACTGCTCTACCGAGATGGCAAGCTGATTGACCTAAAAACCCAAAAGTCGGTGCGTCGTTGGAAAGTAAAAATGGCCTTGATTGTGCCTTCTGAGTATTGGGTACACCTAGAGCTACAAGATGGCAAAACCGTTGACCTTGTAGAAGATGCTACAGGCGTGTATGCCTACGAAAATGGACTTCAACTCGTTTTTGCCGAATCGAGCCTTAATTTACCCAGCTTTAGTGCTAGTCGCTTTCCTTTGATTTCTAAAGTATTACACCATGAAATACTCATGAATATCGACGAAGGAAAGCCTTTGCCTAATTTTTTGGTTTATCAAAAACCATGGTACAGAACCGCCGCCATGATGACAATGGCTTTGGCAAAAACGGATAATTTAGACCAGATTGCCGACTGGATAAAAAACCTCAATAGCCCCTTCGACCGCAACAACAACGGCTACGCCGAAGCCGATAATTTAGGCGAAGTGCTTTATATGTTGGGAGCAGTATCGGCAAAAGGGCATCCGCTTATCAATAAAATTTTAGACGAAGCCGACAATTTTGACAAAGGAGGCTATATTGCTGGCCGTACCGACATGGCATTGCATCCGGTATATCAGACCAAATGGCTCAAGTACGGTTTGAAGGCACTAGGCTTGCCCGATAAATACAAAATTCCGTCGATACCAGATAGCTATGGAACACTGTTTTGGTGGGAGTACCGACAAGAATATGTGGCAGGAGCTACCCTAGACAACACCATAGGCATGAATGCACCTCATTTTATGTGGGCAAGCGACCATTTTTTTAAACAAAACAACGGCATGATTTCGCTAAGAGAATACCCATTGACTTGGGAAGCCGAATCGCCAGAGGCCAAATATAGTAATCTTTCGATAGTCAATACCATTTGGGCCGACGTGAAAGTTTCGCCCATGAATGCCTGGCAAGCATCTGAAATGCTCTTGCTCTTAAATCCTTGATAAGACCCAAGATGCCGACACTTCTGCGTCCTGTGCTGAAAGGCACAGGACGCTTTCTTTTTACACACTGTTTTATACGTCAATAAATTTGATAATTCCTCTGGAAATATTTATGTTTGAAGAAAAAATATCACTCTAAGCTTAATACTATATCAAATAATGTTTGATATTCCCCCTGCTCGTCTAAGTGCTTTTTCACTTAGACCTGTCTTGTCCTAAAAAAGCTTGACTGTATTATGGGTTAAAATAATACTCATGGCATGACTTATCAAATGATACTGGTTATAAACAAATCATTGCCAGTCATGCCATGAGTGACAATAACCCAACTACCAAAGGGCAAAAATGTCTATCAACTAATGAAAACCCAAGTACTAATACTCCTTTTAACCTTGTTTGGTGACATGGCAATTGGTCAACGTCACCAAACAAAGTTAATTATACCCGATAGCATTACTAAAAAGTATCCTATTTTGAAGTTAAAAAGCGATACGAACGAAGTTTGGATACAAAATATATGGCTAAAAGACACGCCTGAAGATAGCATTGTTTTTTGCGAGCCTAGTACTCCTCAAAGCTATCTTTTGTGTTTATCCTATATGCCCAAACGAAAAAGAAAAGAGCCATCTTTTACCAAGTTTGATACCACCGCAAAAGCAATAAAGTATAATAAGTTCGGACTTCCTTTTATTTATACTTACAGGTCTATTAAAGATTATATTAAAATTGAAAAAAAGTTGCTAGATT
>JACCDR010813485.1_pt1 | contig 24331 bp, 26 predicted proteins | sample 7446431 | NCBI WGS metagenome assembly JACCDR01 (sample SAMN15323443, study PRJNA562643) | freshwater metagenome | isolation source: river surface water | place: USA:Blue River Watershed | collected 2017-08-17 | reverse complement strand
TGCGGCAGGGCAAGGGCGCGAAGGACCGCAGCGTTCCGCTGCCGGCCAGCCTGGTGCCGCACCTGCAGTGGGTGCTCGAGCGGCGCAGGCGCTGGCATCACGTCGACCTGGCCACGGGCAAGGCCGACGTCGAGATGCCGCACGCGCTGGCCAAAAAGTACCCTCGCGCCGCTGCATCATGGGAGTGGCAGTTCATCTTCGCCACCGAGAAGCACGTCGTCTGCCCGCGCACTGGCGTGATCCGGCGGCACCACCTGCACCCGGGCGGCGTGCAGGACCTGATGCGTCGGGCCGTGCGCGCCGCTGGCATTGCCAAGGCCGCGACGCCGCACACCCTTCGCCATAGCTTCGCCACGCACTTGCTGGAGAGCGGCAAGGACATCCGCACGATTCAGACGCTCCTGGGCCACACGAACCTGGAGACCACCATGATCTACACCCACGTGGCGAACGTCGGCGCAGCCGGCGTTGCCAGCCCGCTGGACACGCTGGCCTGACCATGCCCCGCGTGCTGACTCTCCCCGAGGCGGCCCAGCTGTTGCACTCGCACGAGGACACCGTGACGGAGGCCATCCGCACGCGCGGCCTGCCAGCGGCGAAGGTCGGCCGCTGCTGGCTGTTCATCGACGACGACCTCATCGCCTGGTTGCGCGACCAGTACAGTCAGCCAAAGCCGACAGCGGGAGACGACACGACATGCGGGTCTACAGACGAGGCGCGCGGGGCATCTGGTGGGTTGACTTCACCGTCCCGGGCGGCGCGCGATTTGTTCGCAGCACTGGCACCACAGACGAGGCAGCGGCGAAGGAATGGGCCGCCACGGCTTACCGCGATCAGTGGCGCCAGCAGCGACTAGGTGAGGCCCCGAGCCACACGTGGGACGAGGCCGTCTTGTCGTGGCTGGCCGAACACCAGCATCTGCGCAGCATCGAAGAAGCCAAGCGCAACCTACGCTGGCTGTCGGCCAGGTTGGCAGGACGCCCACTGTCCAGCATCACGGCCGACGCCGTGCGGCGCATCAGCAGCGAGCGCCAGGCCGAACCAGCGAACGCCGCCGACATTGAAGCTGCCAAGCAAGCCGGCAAGAAGCCGCCAGCACCACGCCCGCTTTCGCCGGCCACCGTCAACCGCTACCTCTCCGACCTGTCGCGCATCCTGCGGCACGCTCAGGTGCGTGGCTGGCTGCCTGCGCCGCCACCGGTCCCGAAGCTGCACGAGCCGCAGGGGCGCACCACCTGGCTGACGCACGAGCAGGCGCTGACGCTGCTGGCCGAGCTGCCCGAACACCTGCGCGCCATGGCCCGCTTCGCGCTGGCCACTGGGCTGCGTGAATCGAACGTGCGCCTGTTGCAGTGGTCAGCCGTCGACCTGCAGCGCGCGGCGGCCTGGGTGCATGCCGACGAGGCCAAGGCGGGCAAGGCCCTGTCGGTGCCACTGAACACCGACGCGCTGGACGTGCTGCGCGGCCAGCAGGGCATGCACAAGCGCTGGGTGTTCCCGGCCCCGCGGTGGGCCAAGAAGCGGCGCCCGGAGGACAAGCCGCGCCTGACGTGGGACGCCCCCACCGGCAAGGCCAGCAGCGCCGCCTGGCGCAAGGCCTGCAACCGCGCCGGGCTGCCGGATCTGCGCTGGCACGACCTGCGGCACACCTGGGCCAGCTGGCACCGCATGGCCGGCACGCCAGACAGCGCCCTGCAGGAGCTGGGCGGCTGGGCTTCGGCCGACATGCTGCAGCGCTACGCCCACCTGGCGCCCAGCCACGTGGCGGCCTGGGCCGGCAACATCGGGCCTGCGACAACGGCGCGACAAGTGGCGCCAGAGACGGGCAAGAAAAAGGCCCCCGAAGGGGCCGATTCTCATAGGGTGGGGTGGCTGATGGGACTCGAACCCACGACGACCAGAATCACAACCCGTTCCCAGGGCGCGCAGGTGTTGAGAATCAACGACTTACGCAAGGCGAAAGGCCGCAAGGCCGGGTGACGGCGCTACAACGGCGCGACAGGCCGGCGCAGGCGGAAACAACCGCGCTACAGCGGCGCGCGGTCCGAGTCCACGAACGGCGCGGCCTGCCGATCGGCTGCGGCCTTCCACGGGGCCATGATCCCGAGCGACAGCGCGGCGTCCTGCAGTTCAATGGCATAGCGGCGCCAGCGGTCGACGCGGCGCTGGTAGGCCTCGAGGTCCTGGGCGCGGCCCGCTCGCTCAACCTCAAGCTGGCGCTTGAGGTCCACCTCGATCAGCCAGCGGCGCCACATGCGGCCGTGCAGGCTGTGCACCTCCATCAGCGCGCCGATCAGGCCACCCGCCAGCAGCCCAACCAGGGCCAGCAGAATGACTTCCAGCCAGGTCATCCGCGGTTGATGGTGGGGATGTTCGGGTCGGCCTGCATCTTGCCGCGGAACCACGACGCGATGCCCAGGATGGGCAACACCGTGGCGTTGATGCCGGCCAGGGCGCCCAGCACCACGGGCAAGTGGGCCACCGCGGCCGCGGCCTCCTTGTTGCCCAGCATGACGGGCACGAACACGGCCAGCACCAGCGCCGAGCTGGCGATCACGTTGATGCCCACCGCAAAGCCGATGAAGGGCCGCCAGCTGTAGGTCTGCCAGTGCTCAGACGCCGCTTCGGCCTGCATGGTCTTGTTGATGTCCGAGGCGTTGGCCGTGGCCGCGGCCAGCTCGGCCTTTGCACTGTCGACCATCAGCGCCTGCAGGCTCACCTGGCGGGTGCTCTCGATCTCCTTGAGCTTGACCGCCGCGTCGGGGTTGGTCACCAGCGCCTGCTGCACCTCCATCGGCGTGTTGCCGGTGCCCAGCGCGCTGGCGATCATGGCGCCCACGCTGGCACCGGCAGGCCCACCCAGCAAGGCCCCGAGCATGGGCGCGAACTTGCCCGCGGTGTTGCCCACCGCCTTCCAGTCGATGTCAAGGTCCACGCTCAGCCCCACATGGGGCGCGTACCGGCCCGGTCGATGATGAGCGCCTGGCGCCGCGGCTTGGGCGCAAAGCTGATGTGCACCCAGCGGCCGAACTCCAGAATGAGCTGGTCGTATTCGATGCCGCTGTCACGCAGCGCCGCAGCCACCTCGGTGGGGCCGCCGAACGCCGGGCAGATGATGTCGGCCGCCTGCCCCGTCATGTGCTGGCTGCTCTTGCTGCCACCCACCGCGGCGTTGACGGCCGGGCTGCGGTAGCCGCTGCTCACGATGATGGGCGCGCAACCCAGGCGCACGCGCACGGCCTCCAGGCCCAGGCAGGTGCGACGCAAGGCTTCCACGATGTCAGGCGGCGGCGTGTTGTCCAGGCCCCGGCGTGCGGCCTCCTGGCTGACGGTCATCTCGGCCAGGGTGAAGTGTGGCGAGAGGTTCACGGCTGCGACCCCCAGACAGCTTTCCACAGGGCCGACAGCGCCGACCACCCGCCGACGCTGTAGACCACCAGGCCCGCCAGCGTGAACCAGAAGGCCTTGCGCACCACAGACCACAAGGTGCTCACCATCCATTGCCCGGCGTGCTTCTCGGTGCTGGCCCGGGCGCCACCTGCGGCTGCTGTCCAAGTGGTGGGGTCAGCCAGGGCGGCCTTGATGCCTGCGCTGACGGCGTCGGCCACGGCCTGCGGCGTCAGGGCAGCCCTGGCCACCTCGTCGACACGCTCGAGCACCAGGCCCATCTGGTGCTCAAACACCTCCTGATCCCAGCCCGAGGCCGGCGGCTTGTCACTCATCCGGTGGAAGCCGGGCGATTGGTCAGGCATGCGGCTCTCCGGAATCTTCATCAGCCACGGGCATCAACCTCAACCACACGCTCGGTGCACGCCGCCCGGCGGTGCGCCTGGATGCCGCGCAGCACGCCATGGCGTGTGACGTAGCCCTCGCCACTGGCCACGGTCTGGCCGTTGGCTGCCACCAGGCGCCAGCGGTGGTCGCCGGCCGGGCTGCGGTAGTGTTCGTATCTGGCCATGGCTTACTCCGAGAACAGCGCCTGCGGCGGCTGAGACGTGTCCGTCGACCACCCGGCCACCAGGCCGCCGCCACACAGCAGGTGCAGTTGCACGCCCACGCGGCTGGCCCCGAACTTGTTGGCCACCAGGCCCACGGCGCTGTTGCGCGGCACCCAGTCAGCGTGCCGGGTGGCCATGGCGCCAGCGCCACCGCCCGCACCGTTGAGGTACACGCCGTTGATGGACCGCACGGACGCCGACGGCTGCCACAGCCGCACGCCGGTGTCGGTCCACGCGCCACCGTCGGTGCTGCGCTTGATGGTGACCAGGTGGCTGCCTGCCTTGTACGCCAGCAGCGCGCGGTCGAAGTCCTGCACGATGGTGTCGCAGCCGGCGGGCATGGTGCGCGTCGTCCAGCTGCCCGTCAGCGCGGTGGGGCTGGTGTAGTAGCTGCCGGTGGCGCCGGCCTGGTGGGCCACCACGGTGCCGCTGTCCAGCACCCACAGCCGGGTGACAGCGGTGGACGGGGCCGTCTGGTCAGCCGTCCAGTTGCTGCCGCTGTCGGTGCTGACCTTGATGGTGTCGACCGTGGTCCACACCACGATCTTGCCGCCGCCGGCGGCGTGGCGCTCTTCCGTGGCCGAGGTGGGCACCGGCAGGTTGGTGCCGAAGTTGCCGGCATAGGCCCAGGTCAGGCCGCCGTCGGTGCTGCGCGCCATGCGGCTGGTGGCTGTGCCCGAACTGGACAGCGCCACGAAGTTGGTGCCGTCGAACAGGGGCAGCCATTGGCGGTTGGCCGGCATGGTGGGCAGCGTCCACGTGGCGCCGTCGTAGCTGTGCGCCACCTGGTTGCGTGCGGTGGCCATGTCGGCCGCCACCATGCTGGTAGCGCCACCCACCAGGGCCGTGGCGGCAATGCCGGTGTCACTGAGGGTGCTGTGCAGGGTTTCGCCGCTGCTGCAGGGCCGCCACGGCGCCGTGCTGGCCGCGAAGACGTGCGCCCGGGTCAGCGGCTGCAGCGGGTGGATCTGCTGCCACGAGCCGCTGACGCCCGGCGTGGCGGTGGCCACGTTGGCCAGATCGGCCAGCAGCAGCCACACCTTGCCGGCGTGCGACACGCTGGCCGGCACCTCGAGCGCGCCGCTCAGGCTGGCCCAGGCGCCCTTGAAGTTGGCCGCGCCCACCGCCGTGTTCGCCGCCGCCGCCGCGGCGGTGCTGATGTCGTTCATGGCCGTTGCAAAGGGCTGCAGCTCGGACACCATGGTTTCGCACGCGGCGTCAAACGCCGATGCCGTCATGTCGAGCGAAGGAACCGGCGTGCTGAAGGTGAAGGTCATGCGAACCCCATCATTTCGAGTGAGTAGGTGGTAACGGTCGGGCCTGGAATCTCAATTGGCATGCTGCGCACCAGGCCGTAGGTGAGCAGCGCGGCGCGCATGGCGTCGCCGGTGGCGCCGATGGCCACCACGGGCACGGAGCTGATGCGCTCGCGCAGGGTGCGAATGGCGGGCAGGTCTGACGTGGGAATCAGCACCTGGTAGCTGGTCTTTCGGGCCCGCGCCCGGCGCTTGATGACGGTGACGCCGAACTCGTCGGTGGTGACCTTGCTGTAGTCGATGATGTCGCTGTTGGATCCGGCCAGCGTCTCGCCGGCGGCGTAGATCACGCCCAGGGCCAGCACGCCCAGCGACACGGCACCCGCCCCGGAGACGGTGACCTCGATGGTGGCCGTCAGGCGCCGCGGAAGGCCTTCGAACAGCAGGTCGGCGTCCACCGGTTCGCCACGGTCACGGAAGAACCACGCATGGAACGAGGCGCCGGCCAGGCCCGGCAGGGCCTTGGTCTGGTCATACAGCACCGACGTGCCGTCAGATCCGATCACGCGCACGCGGGCCTGGCCGCCGGCGGCCGAGATGAGCGCCAGGTCGGTCACCCACACGCCCGGCTGCAGCGTCCACGTCATGCTGCCGGTGGCGGTGGACTTGGTGCTGGGCTTTTCGTCGAAGGCGGCCCAGCGGCGCGTGGGGTCCACCAGCACCCACTTGGTGCCGTCGTCGGTTTCGGGGTCATTGGCCAGGTTGCCGGCAATGGCCGACTCCCACACCTTGTGCGCCTTGATGACCTGCGCACCGGCGGCGTAGGTGGTGCCAACCGCCCAGGCCGGCGCGTCGTCTTCGGCAATGCTGCTGGACAGCAGCATGCCCTCAGTCACGGTGATGGGGACCAGGATCTTCACGCGGGCCTCGTCTCGGGCATGCCGTTGGTGTCCCAGTCTTCCTGGGTGTCAGCCGTGCGGCGGGTGTTGCTGGCCACCTGCGCCAGGGCGGCATACAAGCGGCCGTCCATGCCGCGCACGGCGGACAGCAGCTCGGCCAGCTGCGCGTCAGCCGCGGCGCCGCCGGCGCGGGCGTTGCGCAGGGTTTGCGTGAGGTAGGCGTTGTCGGCGCTGGTCATCACGCGCTCGCCCTCGTGCATCACGTACACGCCGGTGCTGGGCACGTAGGCGGTGCCGGCCTCGAAGCCCGGCAGGCCGCGGCGCCGGGCCTCTTCCAGCGCGGTGCCGGGCTTCAGTTGCAGCAGGGCGTCCAGCGCGTCGCTGTCGATGCCCTCGCGCACGGCGCGGTCGCGCAGGCCGGCAAAGTCACCCGCGGCAATGCGGTCTTGCGCATAGGCCACGGCATCGGCCGCGGTGAACACCTGACCCGACAAGCCCTTGATGAGCGTGTCCTCGAAGCCCGCCCCCACCTGGCGGCTGGCCACGGCCCCGCCGCGCGCTGCCCACACCTGGGAGCCGCCACTGGTCAACCACTGGCCGGTGGGGCCGCCTGCGCCGGTGGCCGCCTTCAGCGCGCCGATGGCCTCAGCCAACTGCGCCAAGGCGTCGGCCATGCTGTGCACGCCGTCGTCGATGGACACCAGCGACTCGGCCGACGAGCGGGCTTCGTTCAGTTGCTCGTCCAGCGTGGCCAGCTGCGCGTCGAGCGCCCTTTCCACGGCCACCTGCTGCCGGGCGATGCTGGCCAGCTCCTTGCCCATCTGCGCACGGGCCGCGCCTTGCACGTCCCGCAGCAATGCGGCGGTGGCCGCCACTTCGCGCTGGTAGTCCAGCCGGCTGCCGAACGCGCCGGCATCCACCCGGGCCACGTTGCCGGCGGCCTGCTTCAGTGCGTCCAGGTCGGTGGACTTGCCTGCACGCAGCTGCGCCAGGCCCTGCTGCAGCGCGCTGGCACCGGCTGCCCGGCCGCCGTCGGCCAAGGCCTGGCCGGTGAGCGTTTGCAGCGCACTGCCCAGCCCGTCGATCAGCCCACCGTAGGCAGCCTGCACGCGCTGGGCGCGCTGCTCAAGCTTGGCGATCTGCGCTTCCGCCTGCGACTGCAGGCGCTGGCGCTCGCTTTGCACGGTGGACGTGAGCGTCGAGAAGGCCGACTGCACGCCACCCTTCAGGCCATTGACCAGGCTGTCGTAGCTTCTGGCCAGGGCGCGCTGCGCCTCGGCCGCCTCACGCTGCGCATCGGCTGCATCGCGTGCAGCGTCGGCCGCGTCGCGGGCCGCGTCGGCTGCGGCCTCAGCGGCGGTGCGCTGGTCTTCCAGGGCGAACACCTGCTCCAGCAGCGGGCGGTTGCTGGCGTCCAGCGCTTCCAGCTCGCGGCGGCGCAGCTCGGTGGTGTTGTCCTGCAGCTGCAGCAGGCGCTGCTCCAGGCCCAGCCGCTCCTGCAGGATGCTCTCGGCGCTGCGGGCCGCGGGCACGATGGTGGCGAAGGCATCCGCCACGCCCATCAGCGCGGCAAAGGCCTCGCGGCCCGATGCGGTGGTGAGGTCTTGCGCGCTGACCAGCTCGCGGAACTGCTCCCGCGTGGCGGGCACCGCGGCGCCGAAGCGGCCGAACTCCTGCGCCAGCGACTTGGTGGTGAGCGCGGCGCGCTCGGCGTCGGTGTAGTAGCCCTGCAGGTAGGTGCCGGCCGCCTGCTGCAGGCCGGCCACGCCGCCGAAGAGGTCTTGCAACGCCAGCGCGGCCTTTCCACCGTCCACCGATGCGGCCAGCGCCTGCACGCCCAGCGCGCCCAGCACGGCGTTGACGGACTGGATGGCGCCGCCCACGCGCTCGATGGTCTGGACGGTGGTTTCGCCGTAGGCCGCCAGCGGCGCCACGGCGTCGGCGAAGCCCTTGACCAAGGCGTCACCGTAGCCACCCAGCGCGCTGACGATCGCTTCGCGGTTCTTGGCCGCGTCGTCGGTGAGCGCGATCTTGAATTCCTGCGTCACGCCGGCCAGCGATTCGACGGGCAAGCCCAGCGCCGCGCCGTACTCCTTGGCCTTGGCCAGCACATCAGCGGCGCCGGCGTCGAGCATGGACTCGATGGCCCCGCTGACGCTGGCCATCTCGGTGTAGCGCTTGTCAGACCGGAACAGGCCGCCCTTTTCCAGGATGTCGCGGTACGCCTGGCCGGTGAAATCCCCCGCGCCGATGGACCCGGTGATGCCTTGCTCGGTGACCTTGGGGCCCTGCCGGCCGATGAGCTGGGCGATGGCCGTGGCCCCGCTCAGGATGCTGGCCCACCTGTCGCTCAGGCCCATGGAGGTGCCCAGCTTGGTGAGCACCGCGTCGACGCTGAACTTGCTGAAGCTCTGCCCGATGGCGTCTTCGCCCAGAATGGCGTTCTTCGAGTCGCGGCCTACCTCATAGGTCCAGCCCGCGTCGTACTCGGCCATGCCGCGCTTGAGGGCGGCATAGACCACCGCGGCCCAGCCGGCGTAGCCGGCAATCGACGACGTGCTGGCGTTGACCATGCCCGCCTCTTGCGCGGCCAGTGCGGCAGACTGCTGCGACCCAAAGGCGGTGCCGTAGGCGCTGCCGCTGTAGACATTGGCGTAGTTGGCCGCGGCCAGCGTGCTGCCCGTACCACCCGACCCGTACAGCTTGGCCAAGTTGGTGGCTAGGCTGGCGCCTTGCAGCACGGTGCCCGTGGTGGCGTTGTTGCCGTTGCCGCCGCTGGAGACCACGCCAGCCAGGCTGAGCAGACCATCGGCCAGGGCGCCGGCCAGGGCCGTGGCCAGCCGGGCCTTCAGCTCACGCTCCAGCGTCTTCGCCATCGCCGTGCCGAAGTCCTCCCCGCTTTCAAAGGCGCGGCGGAAGGCATCGGTCAGGCTGTCGCGGATGCCGTCTGCCGTGCGTTCCCACTCGCGGGCGGCGTCGGCTGCGGCCTTGGCATTGGCGTCGCGGAAGTCCTTCTCGTCGGTGGCCGTGGCAAACCGGCGGCGCTCATTGGCCACCTCGCGCAGCTTGTCTGCAATCAGCACAAGCCGGGCGTATTCCGCCTCACCTGCGCCGCGGGCCTCAGCCGCTTGCAAGTTCTGCGCGGCCTGCGCTGCCGCGTCGTCAAGCCGCCTCTGTATGACCGCCTCGCGGGCGCCCTTGCCGCCTTCCAGCAGCGCGATCTCTTCGCGCATCTTCTCGATCTCGGCGTCAGCGCCGGCGATCTGCTTGTCCAGTCCTTCCAGGTACTTGGTGCGGGCCTTCTCGCCGTCTTCCAGCGCCTTGGTCATCTCACGCTGCGCGGCGGCCCGCTCGCGCTCTTGCTCGCGGGCGAAGGGCTGCTTCTGGATGAGCTTCTCGACGGCCTCGACGTAGCGCTGTTCGTTGAGCGTGCCGTTGCGTCGCAGCTCTTGCAGGCGCTTCAGGTCGTCGGCGTAGCCGCTTTCCAGGCCCGACAGCTGGGCCAGCAGCGCGGCGCGCTTCTCGGCCTCGGCGTTGGCTGCCTTGCCGGCCTTGTCGGCCTTCTCGTCGGCGGCAATGGCGCCTTGCACGGCGCGCGCACGGTCGGCGGATGCCTCGGCCGCACGGCCCTGGAGCTGGATGTTCTCCTTCAGCGTGGCGATCTGCCGGCGCAGCGCGGCCTCTTCGGCGTCAAAGGTGGTGCCGCGCTTGCCGGCGTTGCGGCCCACGGTGCGTGAGGCCTGCAGCTCGTCGAGCTTGGCTTGCGCGGTGGCCAGCTGCTGCTGCAGCGTGTCTTGCCGGCCGATATTGAGGATGGCGTCCCAGGCGCCCTTGGCGGCGTCCTTGACGCCACGCCAGCCCCGCTCCAGCGTGCCGAGGTTGCGCTCCAGTTCCTTGCTGCGCTCGATGCCGGCATTGGCATAGGCCTCTTGCGCCACCTTGGCGGCCTCGAAAGCGCGGCCCTGGTCCGTGAGCGCCTTGATCTGCTTGTAGACCGACAGGGTGAGGAAGTTGGTGGTCTCGTTGAGCGAGATGGACGCCTTGAGCGGGTCCTTCCCCAGCGCGGCGAACTGCTTGACCGTCTCTTCCACGGCCGGGCCGCCTTCACGCTCCAGGCGGATGGCTGCCTCGGCCAGCTTGCCAAGGTCAGCGCTGGCCACCCGGCCGGTGGCGGCCAGGGCGGCCAGCGCCTCAGCCGCCTTGCCTTGCGTGCCGACGGTGGCACTGAGGGCTTGAGCGGTGGCCTGCAGCTGGCCGACGGTGGTGCCGGCCACGTTGCCGGTGAGCACCAGGCTGCGGCGGTACTCGTCTGCCTCCGCGCTGCCTTGCTTGTACGCCGTGCCCAGGGCCACCACGGCCGCGCCGGCGGCGCCCAGGGCCACCACGGCGGGGTTGATGCTGGCGGCGATGCCGCGCACGGCGTTGCCGATGCCGCCGAAGCTGTCCTTGATCTGGCCGCCCTGCTGCAGGAAGACGGTGAGCGGCGCCTGGCCGCCCTGCAGGCTGGTGAAGATGTCGGTGAACTGCGCGGGCAGCTGGCGCAGCGCGGCCGAGGTCTGGCCGGCGGACACGCCCACCGACTTCTGCGCCTGCTCGAGTTGCCGCAGCTGGGCCAGCAGCGGCTGCAGCTTGCTGACGTCTGCACCGCGCTGGCCGGCCAGGGCCTCGAAGTAGGCGGCGGTTCCCTTGGCGCCGGCCTGGCCGGCGGCGACGGTGCGCTGCAGCGACGCCTCGATCTGCCGCGTGGCGCGGTCGATCTTGCCGGCGGCGTCTTCGGCGCCCTTGGGAATGTCCCCCATGGCCTTGCCCGCCTGGTCGGCTGCGGTCTTGACGCCGCGGGCCATGTCGGCCACTGCGTCCTTGACCTGCGCGGCGCCGGCCTTGACGGGGCTGGCGTCCAGCTCAGCGGCGAGCTGTACCTTGCGGGAGTTGTTGGCCATGGGTCCTACAGGCGGTTGAGGCGCATGCGCTCCAAGGCGGCGGCCTCAAGCGTGCGGATGTCTGCAAAGCGGTCTTCCCACTCGTCATCGGTCAGGCCCAGGCGGTCCATGCGCATGAAGAGGGGGGTGTAGTCCAGCGCTACGGCGCGGGCGTCCATGCCTTCGGTGCGCCACTGGCCCGAGAGCTCGACGAACAGGCGCCAGCTGGGCCACACGTCGGGCCAGACCACGGCGTCGAGCACGTAGTCGGCCTGGCTGAAGCCCTGGCTGGCGGCTTCTTCAGGCGGCGGGATGCGGTTGAAGTACGCATGCGCCGCCTCCGTCAGTTTCCCAACCGGCCCTCGGTGACCAGCTCGCGGTAGCGGTCGCGCACGGCGCCGGCCACGGCGGGGAACTGGTTGCACAGTTGCAGCAGCGCCTGCGGGCTGAGCGGGGTGTCCAGGTCCCAGGCGTCGACCACCTGGGCCAGGTACTCAGCCTGGCGGCGGGTGCCTTCGTCCATGTGGTCGCCGGCGCGGAACAGCGCGGCGGGGGCCTCGGCCTCGTCAGCGGCCGGGGCCTCGTCAGCGGGGCCGGTGGCCGCGGCCTTGGCAGCGTCGGGCGCGGCGAAGAAGGCGTCCACGAAGGCGCCGAACTCGGCCCGGGTGCGGTAGGTGTAGGTCACCTGCACGCGGCCGGTGCTGCCGTCAGGCATGGGCGCCTCGACGGTGACGGGGGCGAAGGCCTTCGGGCGGTCGCCCAGTTTCACGGTGTTGACGGGGGGCTTGTGAGCGGTGCTCATGGGTGAGAACTCCTGCTGGGAGAGTGGGTGTGCCCGTGCCGGACTGGCGCTCTCCCAGCAGAGGAGAGACACCAGCCCGGTCGGTGCTGGGGGTGCCGGGCCTGGCGGGCCCGGCGGGGATCACGCGGCGATCAGCCGGCGTAGCGCGTGCTGCGGTTGCTGCCGCTGATGTCCACGCGCACGCGGTTGATCTGGCCGTCCTGGAAGATGACTTCCTCGTTCATCGCCACCGTGCAGGGGGTGAGCGTGAAGCTGCCGTTCTTGGTGTTGGTCTTGACCACGGTGTCGGCGCCGGTCTCGGTCAGCGTCTTGAGCAGGCTGTAGCCGGGGCCGCCGATGGCGTCGGCGTCGATTTCCATCGTGCGGCTCACCGGGTTGAAACCGTCGTTGATGGAGAAGTCGACGTCCGACTCCTGGTAGCGGTAGGTGACCTTCTTGGCCTCACCGCCGCTGGTGTTGGACGACAGCACCTGCGTGATCTGCACGGGCGTCTGCGCCAGGCGCACGGTGCCGGCACCAGCGCCCGAGGGGTAGAAGCTGGTGTTGGTGGTGTCCATGCCTTCCAGCACGAAGCTGTCGGTGAGGATGGTCTTGATGCGGAAGGCGCGCTTGTTGATGCGGCCCCAGCCGCTTTCGATGAACACCACCTGGTTGGCGGTGTAGCCGTGCGCCGTGCAGGACACGACGGCCTCGGTGGCGTTGCTGATGCCGGTGACGGTCTTGGCGGCGGCCAGGCTGGTGTAGAGCTGGTACGTTGCGCCGGTAGGGGTCTGAGCCATGATGTGGGCCTTTCAGGAGTGAAGAGGCCCGCAGGAGCGGGCCGGTGTTGCGCCCTCGTCGGGCAACGAAAAGCCGCCCGCGGGTTGCCCCGGGGCGGCTTGTGGTGGCGGGCCTTGCGGCCCTGGGTCAGGGTTGGCGCAGCGCGGTCAGCGCAGCGCCTCGATGCTGAAGTCCTGGATGGCGCCGTAGCGCTTGAAGTCGTGGTCGTAGTCGGTGATGGGCTCGCCCTCGGGGCGTGCCGTCAGCGTGGTGGCGGCGCACAGCACGGCCTCAACCTGGCGCACGGTGGCCAGCATCTCGGCCATGGTGTCGGCCCAGACGTTGACCTGCACCAGGCTGTGGCGCTGCGGGGCGGCGGTGTTCTCGGTGTAGCGCCACGTGGCGCCGCCGATGGGCTGCCAGGTGACGTAGGGGCGCGGCGTGTCCAGCGGCGCGGCCAGCGGGTGCACGCGCGGGCACACGGTGCGCAGCAGGGCCACGAGGTCGGCTTCCATGCTCATGACGTGACGCCCCGCTTGGACAGTTCCTCGAGGTAGCGCTCCTGCGCGGCCTGCATGGCGGCCTCGAACTTGGCGACGGCCGGGCGGATGAAGGGGCGCGCGGCCACTTGCTTGGGGCTGGCCAGGGGCCTGTCCTTGTGGGTGGTGAAGCGCTTGGTCTGGGGGTCGAAGGTGACCTCGTACCGCTGCAGGTGGCCGAACTCCACTAGGTGGCCGTGCGGGGCCTTCCGGGCGTTCCAACTGACGTGATACGTGGCCTTGCCGACGGCGCTGTTGTCGCGGCTGTAGGCCTGGTAGATGCTGCTGGCCAGGTTGCCGGTCTTGCGCTTGATGCCGGCGACGTTGCGCTTCACCTCGTCATACAGCACCTGCGCGGCGGCCTGCGCGGCGGGCCGGGCGGCGGCCTCGCAGTCAGCGACGATGGCGTCCACCTGGCCCAGGGCCCCGCTGACGTCGATCGACAGCCTGAAGCTCACGGATGCGCCCCGGCGGTGGTGCACATCAGCTCGAGCGCGGTGCGCTGGCCGTGCACGTCGATGGGGTCGGACTCGATGGCGTAGGCCACGCCGCGCCACAGCACGCGCCAGGCGCGGGTGACGTCAGCCCGCCAGCGGATGCGAAAGCGCACCGTGGCCTCACTCTGCCCGGCCGCGGCGGCCATCAGCTCACGCCCGCGCAAGGGCGCGGCGCTGCCCCACACCACGGCCACGGTGGACCAGTCGCCCACGCGCTGGCCCAGCGAGTCTTCCGTGGTGGTGGGGGCCTGCAGCGTGAGCTGCTGGTCCAGCTGGCCGGCGTTGAGCATCATGCTTCCCACACGCGGTAGCGGTCGAGCAAGCGGTCGGTGAAGCCGACGGGCAGTTCAGCCACGGGCGTGCCGACGGCAAACGCCTCGCGGTTGCGGTACAGCGCGCCGATCTGCAGCAGCATCCAGGCCTTGATGGGCGCGGGCACCGAGGCGGCGTCGGGCCAGCCGCACACGAAGGACACCAGCACGGCGTTGGGCACCGCGGCGGTGGCGGGCCAGCTGGTGCCCTCAGCGGGTAGCAGGTAGGTACGCAGGTCAGACTCGGCGTCGAGCACGTAGGCTTCAGGCGGCAGCGTGGTGTCGTCGCCGGCCGCGTTGAAGTAGCGCACGCTGGCAATGCCCTGCACCGGCGGCATGCGCAACAGGATGGCGCCGGCCGGGAAGGCGTCGAGCGCGATCTGCCAGGTCTGCGTGACCAGGGCGCGGCCGAGGATGTGCTCGGCCTGCTCGGCCGCGGTGTCGATCAGCGCGGCCAGCAGCGCGTCGTCCGTCGAGTCAGCGCGGCAGTGGGCGCGGGCCTCGGCCACGCTGACCGGTTGCTCAACAGGTGCGGCGATGCGTTTGAGCGCAAGGGTCATGATCGGTCCGTTTCAGACGTGCGCGCCGGGCGAATGTCAGTGGCCAGCCGCCGCAGCGACACGGCGGCCGCCTTGCGGCGTGCACCGGCAAGGCCGCCACCTGGCCGGGCCGGCCCGGCGTCGACATTGCCGCCCAGCTGGCTGACGCCGCCGCTGGATAGACTGCCCGCCGCGGTGGCGTCGGCCGCGGTGACGTTGCCCGACAGCGTGCCGCCCGAGGCGTCGGTGTTGAGCGTGAGCCGGCCGATGCCGGGCCCGTAGCCGATGTCATCGGTGGACGCAGCGCCGTCGACCTTCAGCGCATAGAGCGCGTAGTCGGAGGCGCCCGTGTAGCTGAAGCTGAAGTCGTCGTACACGGTCAGCGTGCCCAGAGTGGGCCAGCGGGTGATGACGGCACTGATCTGCTTGCCGTTGTCAGCCGGGAAGGCCAGCCCGGGGTACGGGTAGCCCGGCCCGTCCAGCCCGCCGGACGCCACCAGCTCGGCCAACACGCCCAGGCCGGGGCCGCCGTAGGCATAGGCACCGGCCAGCAAGGGGCCGCCGTAGGCGTAGCTCATGCTGCGGTGTAGGCCTCGGCCCCGTAGGCCGAGCCGTCGCTGTTGCAGGTGACCACCAGGTATTGCACGCCGGCCGACAGCGCGGCGTTGGTGATGGTCATGCGCCCGTCGGCGGCCGTGGCCACGTTGGTGAGGCTGAGCACCGAGGCCATGTCCGACACGCGCAGCACGCTCACCTTGGGCACGGTGAAGGATGCGATGAGAGCGCCGGTGAATTTGTTGCGGAAGGGCACGGTGACGATCGAGCCTGGCTGCGCGCCCAGGGTGCCGGCAGCGACGGCCGGGTCAGCGGTGACGTTGCCGCCCAGGTCACTGGACGAGCTGCCAAAGGTGCCGGCGGGCGCCGCGGCATCCAGCGTGACGTTGCCGCCCAGGATGCTGCTGGCCGCACCGGTAGCCTCGAGGGTGGCGCCGCGCATGACGGTGGAGCCCGACACCGTGGTTTCGATGGTGGTGGACGTGGCGCACGGCTCGGTGACCACGTGCGCGCCGTTGCTGCCGTCAGACCAGACCAGCGTAGCGCCGGCGCCCGCGCTGGCGGCGCTGGCGCTGCTTTCAAAGACGATGGCTTGCACTGCCAGGCGGCCCGCCGCGCTGGCAAACGTTGACGTTGGGCCTGGCGGCGTTGCGCCCGTGTGGCGCGTCTTGTGCGACAAACTGGCCACGTCGCTCATCGGCACGATGAGATACAACGCGTTCCCAGAAACGCCAGACCACGTCATGACGACGTCGCGCGCACCTGTGCCAACGCCTACAGCCGTATAAACAGCATAGGGGACGCCGCTTCCGCTGGTCCATGAATCAACCTGGGTGGCAGCCACTCCATCTACGGTGCACGCGGTGGGCGAAATCAGTGCCCCCTCGCGGCCCATGATGATGAAAACGCCGCGATCAGGGGCAGTGCCGAAGTTGACTGATCGGGTGACGCTGCTGGCGTTGACAACCGACGCCCTGATGCACTCTGCTGTGATGACGGCCGGCATGGCTATAGGCCCCGAGGGGTGTAAACGTGCACCGAGTCAGTGGAGTTGTGGCTGGCGAAGCGCTGATACACGATGCAGCGGGCGCGGCTGTCGTATTGCCACTTCTTGTAGGTGTTGCCGCCCTGGCCGGCGGTTTCGAACGGGATGGTCCCGCCATTGCCGAATGCCGCGTAAGTCACGGGCCAGGTGCTACCCAGCGTGGCCGGGATTTGGATCTCGTAGACGCCAGACTCGCCTGCCTTGCCGACGACGATGCGACCATCACCAAACGCGTCGGGCACCCAGGTGCCCGCAGACCACGGGTCTGAGATGGCCACGGCGGCCGAGAGCGTGGCAATGCCGTTGCGCGTTGGCTGCGCAACACTGACATCCATGTACTCGATGCGCAACTGTCCGCTGAGCGGGTACATGCACAGCAGCAGCGCCCGCGAAGGCACGTGCACCATGATCCCCGAGTCAAAGCCGTCGGCGTTGTCGTACAGGAACGTCAAGCCCGTGCCGGTGACTCCTGTGCGAGTGGCCACGTCGTACCAGCGCACGTTGGCATAGCTGGTGTTGGCCTGCAGGTACACGCGGCCCTGCGCAGGCACCCAGGCCGTCATGATGGGCGCCGAGGTCTGAGGGCTTGACCACCAGCCGTTGTCCACCGAGTCACGAGCCCAGTTGCGCGCAATGCGCGTGGCTGGGTTCGGCGTGGCCTCGGTGGTTGAGAAGTCCAGGCGGTGGGCGGCCCTGACGCCTGCGTCGTTGACTCGATTGACGCCGGCACTGGCAATCTGCAGGAACGTGCCGTAGGCAGCGCCACCCTCCGCTGGGCCGATGATGTCGCCGCTGGCATAGCTGTGCGGGGCGCCCGGCTTGCCGTCGATGGTGCTGTCCATCCACGCCAGATCGGTGACGGCATTGGTTCCGGTGTTGCCGCCGTTCATGGTGCGCGTGGTGGTGTCGGTGCCCGTGCCAAACCAGGGCGTTGGGTCACACAGTCGCGTGTATCTGATCTGGGTTTTCAGGTACTCAGCGGCGATGACTGCGTTGTGGTTGCAGCCGGCGTGCCCGCCGCCCCAGAAGATGCACGCACCGTAAGCGCCCCAATGCGGGTTTTTGAAGGCGCCCGAGTAGTCGTTGACGCTCATCACCCCGTAGAACGGCTCGTAGTAGTCCGCGATCACGTCGCGGTACTGGTTGGCAAGCCCGCCATTGGCAACGGTGAGCACGGCCAGGTTGCCGGGCGCCGGGCGCCAGTCGGGCACGTCGTACCCAACCAGCCCACCCGCGACAGCGATGTCAGCGGCGCCCACGCTGCCAGTCAGCGCTGAAGCATTGATGCCAAGCTCGCCAGCCGGCGCCACATTTCCAATCGACAGGGCACCGCCAAGCGCACCACCGGGCCACCGGCCGCCCCAGATGGGCTGGCCGCTGGCCACGTTGTAGACGGTGTGTGCAGGGATAGCCACGGCGCCGGCGCAGGGTCAGGGCAGGGTCAGGGTGGCGCAGGTCAGGCGTTGGGCATGGTGATGGTCAGGCCCGTCACCGTCACGTTCTGGTTGGCGACCACCGTGCCCGTGAACTGCACGTTGCCCGCGCCTGCGCCGATGTCGATGTCGATGCGCACCAGGCCGCCACTGCTCTTGAACCTGATGAAGGTGGGCGTGCCGTTGACGTGGCTGCTGTTGGTCTGGGTCACCGAGCCGATGGTGATCACGCCGTTCGATACGGTCCCTGCCGGGTTGCCCAGCGTCAGCGTGGCCAGCAGCGTGCCCGTGGGCGAGCCCAGCGCGGCAGGCTTGGTGCCGTTCCAGATCTCGATCGTGCCGCCGTTGATGTCGGCCAGCAGGGCGTTGGCCATGCTGGTGCGCGACGCGGTGCTGATGGTCATGGCCGCCTGGGCAGGCGGCAGGAACATCGAGCCGCCGGCCAGCACCAGGGTGATGGCCAGCAGGGCGGCGGCGATGCTCGACTTGAGGCGGGTGGTCAGTTGGGGCAGGTTGAACATGGGGTTCTCCTGTGGGTGGTGAGGTGTCAGGCCCCGAGCGCGGCCAGTTCGGCCTTCAGCTCTGCGGCCTTGGCAGTCATGGCGCCCTTGGTCGGCGCGTCGGTCTCGGGCTTGGCGGCCAGGTCCTCGAGCTGCGCGATCTCGACGCGCAAGGCGTCGATGCGCTCCCGGCGCTGCTGTTCGGCCAGCTCGAACGAGCTGCGCACGACGGCGGCGCCTTCGCTGCGGGCGTAGGCCACCGCGTCCTTGTGGGGGTCGATCTCGCCGGACTTGGCCAGCGCCTGGATGAGGTCGGGCGATGCTTCGACGATCTGGCCCGCTTTCAGGCCGTGCGACGGGATGTCGCACAGCACGCGGGCTGCATTCAGCTTTGCCATGGTGTGGCTCCTGTGATGGGGTGGGAGGCCGCCGCCTCACGGCGGCGGCTCGGGCCAGGCGGGTGGTTGCCCTGGCCGCAGGCGGTCAGGTCGCGCTGTTGGCGTAGTACTTGACCGTGCTGCCCGACACGTCGATCAGGTTGCCGCCCATGCGCTGGAAGGCGACCATGCCAATCTGGCCGGCACGCGTGAAGGCGCTGTCGGTCATGCGGAAGACGGTGAGGTCCATCACGCGGCGGATGCGGTACTTGCTGAAGGCACCGAACAGGATCGACTTGGCGTTGGCAGCCATGGTGGCGACGTCCTGGTTGATGTAGATCGGACGGTTCAGCAGCCGGTCAGGCGCGCCACCAGGCACGCCGGTCTCGTAGCCGGGCACGAAGATCGGCCGGTTCTGCGAGTCCTTCAGCTTGCGCACGGTGCGCAGCGAGGTGTCGGCCATCATGAAGCCGACATTGGGCAGCCGGCGGTAGGCAGGGTCGACGCTGTGCTCGAGGTCCACCAGGTCGTCGTAGGTGACGGTGAGGGTCTGGCCGGTGGCGCCGGCTTTGCCCAGCGCGGCCGCAGGGACGACGCCGCGCGGCTGGCCCGTGCCGGTGCCCACGGTGGCGTGGGTGTTGAGGATGCGGCCCAGGCGTTCGCCCAGGATGTCCTGCACCAGGGCCTCGATGTCGATGAACGAGTCCTGGATCAGTTCCCACGGGATGGCGATGTCGTTGGACGTGTACTTGTAGACGTCCAGCGCCACGTTGCCGAACGTGGTGTCTGCGCGGTTGACGGTGGTGTTCTGGCCGATGATGGCGCCGGTTTCACCGGTGGCGTCATTGGTCGGGAAGTTCATCGTCGCGCCCGAGGCGGTGTTGATGATGGACGCCACGTCCAGCATGCCGCCGTAGGCCTTCATGGCGCGCTCGACCTCCCGCATGTACTCGGTGGCAACCGTGAAGCCACCTTCCGTGGTGGTGGTGGTGGACATGGCCGCCTTGATGTCGGGGCTGACGCGGCGGTTGTGGGCGGCGCGTTGCTCTTCGGTCAGGTTCTGCAGGCCGCCCTGGAAGTAGGCGCGCAGGGCGGCGGCGTTCTCGCCGTGCTTCTGCGGCTCACGCGTGGCGCGCTCGCGGGCGCGGTCCAGCGGGTCGACGTTGTCGGCGGCGAGCGCGGCGATGCGATTCTCTCGCGCGATGTCCTCGTCGATGGCCTCGATCTTGGTCAGCAGCTCGTCCAGCCGACGGCCGTCGGCTTCGGGCATGCGCTGGTCAGCGGGGGTCTTGGCGTTGAGCTCTTGGGCCTCTCGGGCCGTGCTGTTGCGGAGCTCGCGCAGTTGAGCGAGTTTGCTCATGGTGCTTCCTTTCAGGCAAGAAAAAGCCCGCCGAAGCGGGCAGGACTCGGGTGCGCGAGTGCGCTACTCGATCGGTTGCAGCAGCCGCGCGACGCGCAGGCGCTGGTTGATGCGGTGCCGCTGGTCATCACCAGCGGATGGCGGGTCCCCAGGCACTCGACCGCCTGGCTGCTGCAGCAGGTCTCCTGACGGACCCTTGGCGGATGCAGGCGTCTGCATGCGGTCAGCCGGCGGCCGAAGGTAGGCGCGCAGGTTCCACTGCGCGGCTGGCTGGGCCTGGCTCTTGGCAGGCTCGGCAATGACGTTGGCGAAGCCGTTGTCGACGGCCTCCTGGGCGGTGAACCAGGTCTCCGCGGCCATCCATTCGGCAACCTGTTCGGCGGTCTGCCCCGTGCGGTCGACGTAGGTCTCGATGAGGGTGCCGTCGATCTTGTCCAGCAGCGCAGCGGTCTTCTGCAGCTCGGTGGCGTTGCCCCAGGCCCAGGTCCAGGCCTTGTGGATCATCACCATGGCGCCCTTGCTGATGCGGATCTCGTCGCCGGCCATGGCCAGGAACGAGGCGGCGCTGGCGGCCAGGGAGTCGATGTGCACGACGACGCGCGCCTGGTGCTCGCGCAAGGCGGTCTCCATTGCGCGGGCTGCAAAGACGCTGCCGCCGGGGCTGTTGATGCGCAGGTGGATGGTGCTGGCGGTGATGCCCTTGATGGCACGCACGAAGGGCTCAGGCGCGACGCCGCCCCACCATTCGGCTTCGAGTTCGCTGTCGACGATGGCGTCGTACACGAGCACCTCGGCTTCGTCAGCGCCGGCGTCGGCGCGAACTTCGAATCGCCGCTCGGCGACGTTGCGGTTGTCAGCCAGCAGCTGGATCAGGCGGTTGCGCACCGGCGCCTCCTGTGGGGTTGGGGTTGAGGGACTTGTCGCCGGCCAGGCGCTCGAGGCGGCGCACTTCCGAGACGTCCATCCACGGCTGTTCGCCGGCGCGGCCCAGCGCGATGCGGTAGGCCTCGAAGCGGGTCTTGATGTCGCCACGCACCAGCTCGTTGGTGTCGTGCTTGACGTAGTAGCGCTGGCGCGTGGGCCAGAGCTTGCGGTTGAGCTCTTGTGCGATGGGGTTGAGGTGGCGCAGCAAGGTGTAGCGGACGAAGTTGGTGCCCTGCTGCTCCATGCCGGTGCCCCAGCTGCTGTTCTTCTCGGTGTGGCCCACCATGTGCGGGGGCACGCCAAAGATGCGGCAGATCTCTTCGACGGTGAACAGGCGCGTCGACAGGATCTCGGCGTCCTTGGGGTTGACGCTGAGCTGCGCCGGCTCCAGGCCGCCGGAGAGGATGAGGGGGCTGCGGCTGCCGGCCGTGCGCGCACGCAGCGACTGGATCAGCCCGTCGATCTGGTCTTTGTCCAGCTTCGATGCGGTCTTGAGCGCGTAGTCAAACGTGGCGCCACCATTGAAGAACTGCGCGTGGTAGCGCTCGCCGGCCAGCGCGGTGCCGATGGCCTCCCGCGCGGCGTAGGTGATGGCGCTCGGGCTGAGCATGCAGTCGGGGTCGAAGCCCAGGCTGGGGAGGTGCACGATGTCGGCCCAGTCCAGCGTGTAGGCCTCCCCCCGGTTGGGTTGAACACGCCAGTACCACTGGCCGTTGTTGCTGTCGCGCAGGGGCGTGACGGCCAGCGGGTGGTGCGGCTTCCAGCCGATGACGCGGCTGCTGACGCGGCTGGGGCGCAGCAGCTCGGCGAAGCCGTCACCGTAGAAGAGCTTGCCGGCCACCAGGTACTCCCACGCGGTGGCGGCGGTCATGTCCTCGTTGGCCTGCTCGTTGAACATCCACCAGTAGTCGTGTTCGACCTGGCCGCCGTTGGGCCGCTCGTACACGTGGAAGGGCAGCGTGGCAATGGCGCCGGTGATGAGCGAGACGCAGCCGTAGACCGTGCTGACCCGCATCGCGGTGTCGGCCGTGACGGGCAAGCCCGACTGGGTGTTGGACGCGCTGCCAAGGATGCCGGCCAGCTCACTGAGCGTGAGGTTGCTGCGGGTGGCGTTGTCGCCCACGGCCACTACATTGGCTGCGGGGCCCACGCCAGCACGCTCGGTGCCACCGGGGCGGCTGGCCAGCCAGGTCATCAGGGCCCCAGCCTGGTGGGAGCGGGCCTGCAGGTCGAGCACGGCGGCGCTGCGCATTTCAGGCTCCGGTCAGGTCGAGCACGACGATCTCGGGCACGGGCTCGACCGGAGCGGTCAGCATGGCCCGGCCCAGACCCATGAACAGCGCCACGGGGCCGTCGATCTTGTTCTCGTCGCGGCTCTTGGTGGGGTGCTTCAGGCCGGAGAACTTGCTGGTGCTGACCTCGACGTTGGAGACCATCCAGGTGAAGACCGGGTTGCCGTCGAAGTGCAGCTTCTTTTCCAGCACCAGGTTCTCGACCTGGATGAGCGGCTGGGTGAAGAACATGGGCGCCTGGCGGATCTCGACCAGCGGCAGGCCTTCCTCGACCAGCTTGCTGGCGAAGTAGCGCGAGAGCGCGGGGTCGAAGGGGATTTCCCGCACGTCGAACTCGGTGCAGAAGCGCCGCAGGTCGTCGGCGATGACGTCGAAGTCGGTGACGTTGCCGTCGGTCATGATGACGTGGCCGGCGCGCGCCCAGCCCTGCAGGTGGGCGTTGCCGCTTTGCTCGATGGCGGCCTCGTTGAGGTACAGGCGCGGAAAGAAGAACCAGTCCTCATCGCGGCGGAACACCAGCACCAGGGCGGCAAAGTCGCGCTTCTCGGCCAGGTCCATGCCGATCCAGCACGGCTCGCCGGCGAAGTCGGCCAGCTGCAGCTTGGCGTCGGCGCACTTGTCCCAGGCCAGCATGTCCATCCACGCGGTGTCGGCGTTGATCCAGACGTTGAGGCGCTTGGTGAGGAAGTTGCCCACGGCGCTGGGCTGGGCCAGGGCCTTGCGGCAGGCGGCCTCCATGTCGTCGAGCTTGACGCTGATGCCCAGGTTGGGGTTGGCCTTGCGCCAGACCTTGGGGTCGTGCCAGACGTCGCCTTCGTCGATGGTGTAGACCACGCCGAACCAGGTTTCGTCTTGCACCACGCCCTCGAGCACCTTGATGGTGTAGTCGCGCAGCTCGTAGCAGATGCCCGACCGGTCACTGCCAGCGGTGGTGATGGCGCTGATGAGCGGCTGGCTGCGGGCGCCGGTGGCGCTGTCGAGCACGTCCCACACGGCCCGGGTCTTGTGGGCGTGCAGCTCGTCGACCACGCAGCCGTGGATGTTCAGGCCGTCCAGCGTGCTGCCCTCGGCGTTGAGCGGCTTCATGCTCGAGGCGGTGCCGGGGATGGTGATGTCGTGCTTGCCGACCTCGACGCCAAAGCGGGCCAGGAACTCTGGCTCACGCAGCGCCATGTTGCGGGCCACGTCAAAGACTTCGCGCGCCTGCTCGCCGGTGGTGGCGGCGCTGTAGCAGTGGGCGCCGGGCTCGCCGTCGGCGGCCACCAGGTAGAGCTCACGCGCGGCGGCGCGGGTGCTCTTGGCGTTCTTGCGGGCCACCTCTTCGTAGCTGCGGCGGAAGCGGCGCAGCCCGGTGTCGCGGTGCTTCCAGCCGAAGAGCTGGGCCTCGACGAAGACCTGCCAGTCCTCCAGCTTGATCTTGGCGTACATGGACTTGCCGTCCACCCAGACCGGCTTGGCCCACTCGCCCTTGATGTGCGGCAGCAGCTCGACGAAGCGGCAGGCGCGGTTGGCACGCGATCGGTCCAGCACGTAGGGGAAGGCGTCGGTGCCGGCCTGGTCAAGGTCGCGCAGGAAGCGCGCGCAGGCCAGGCGTTCCAGCCGGCCGGCCACTTCGGCGCCGGCTTGCACGCGCTGCGCGTAGGCGATGGCGCGCTCGACGTACTGCAGGCTCACCGGAAGTCTCCGAACGACTGCGGCAGGTCTTCGCCGTCACCCGGCGTGGCCGGTGCGGGCTCGGCCGGGCCGCCTTCGAACAGCTGCAGCTGGGCGCGGATGCCGGCGGTGACGCGGGCGCGGGCGTCGGGCCGTAGGCCGAAGCTGGCCAGCATCTGGTGCAGCTTGGCCTGCTCGCGGTTGAGCAGCTGGTAGATGGCCGCCTGCACCTGCAGGCCGTTGGGCGTGCGATCCAGCAGCGCGTCGACCGGATCCTTGCCGGCGTCCAACAGGGTCTTCTGCCGCGACGCCAGACTGCGCTCGATCTGCTCGAGGCGGCCCACCGTCTGGCACAGCAGCGCGAAGCTGTCGCGGTCGACCTTGCTGAGCAGGTTGTAGCGGATCAGCTCGGGGCTCAGTCGGCGCCAGGCCTTGCGCGCCTCGGGCAGCAGCCAGCGCGGCGCGTCGGGCAAGCCAACCTCCGGCCGGAAGGTCGACGTGACGTCGATCGGCCGGTGGCCGCGGTTGCCTTCGAGCAGCTTCAGCTCGACCGGCTTGGCCGTCGGCCCGCGCGCTCCCATCAGGCAAGCCCTCCGGCCAGTGCAGGCGTCTGTTCAGTGGCGCCATTCGCTACCCCCCCCTCCCCCGAAACCTGCGCGCGCAGAAATTTGGG
>JACCDR012469497.1_pt1 | contig 24334 bp, 20 predicted proteins | sample 7446431 | NCBI WGS metagenome assembly JACCDR01 (sample SAMN15323443, study PRJNA562643) | freshwater metagenome | isolation source: river surface water | place: USA:Blue River Watershed | collected 2017-08-17 | reverse complement strand
TTAAATTCGTTGTAAGTATTTGTTTTCATAATGTCAATTTTAAAATCTCCATTTTTGTCTTTCATAATTATTACGCTGTCAAAACCTAATTGGTCTAATTTTTCCATATTTTCATACTCGTGAGCATCGTTTTAATGCTCGTGAGTATCGTTTGGATGTTCAGGAATCTTATTTGAATGCAGTCAGAGAAGTATTGATTGGTGGATTTAAGTAAAAAACACTTAGACTAACAGGGGAATTGCGAGGCACTTCACTGTCAACTAAAATAAACGCTGGTAGATGTACAAAGCTTAATTTAATCGCTGAATCGCTACTTTAGTAGTTAGTGTTTTATTTTTTCACTTAACTACAATTTCTGCTTGTACGTCAATTCTAAAACCACCAGTCCTGTTAAAGAATGACTTTCTTTCTGCTGTATCAATTACAGTAAAACTCGGATGTTTTTTGTTACAGGCAAAAGCTTTTTTGTAGCGAAAGTTGGAAAGGTCGTGGTTTTCGGAAATCAATTTTATTGTATTTTCCAATTGTCCTTTTGCATCCGAAATCCATCCTCCCGTTCCTTGTTCTTTAAGTTCTACCAAGTATAAACTCTCAGTAAATGTTAGCATTCCATCGCAAGAACTTTCCTTATCTTTCGTTCCTTTTTTTAAAACAGTGATACAATTGTCGATTGCAGTAAACGAAACATCTATTTCCTTGACATTTGTAACTTTAGCAATCCATTTTGTACTATCAGTGGTATCTGTATATGCTTTTGTTCCATTTTGGTCATCACATATTCCAAACTGCTTTTCTTTTCTTGAGTCTTCTTTGCAGTCTGTTTCAAAAAAGTTTACACTCATAACTCTTGTTCAATTTCTAGTAAAGCATCAAAAAGCAAATTGCTTTCTCCTAATGTATTGTTGAGATAGTTTTTGTCGGAAGGTATTCCGTCAATTGTTTCCAATTTTTTAACGCTACCATCTTTTTCATCTAACTGATAAACAACAACATTACTCGCAGAAATTAATGAGTTTTTGGGGATTAAGCTATATAATTTAGGAAGTAAAATATCTTTGTTTACTGATTTTTTAATTTCTTTTTCCAAGTATTCTCCCTGAATTGCGATACTTAAATAATTGATAATATAAGGGCTATGAGTAGTCAGAATAAGCTTATTGCCTTTATTCATAGAATTACATTTCAATAAACTTTGTAACATTTGCCATTGAGAAGTTGGAAAAAGGTTCTGTTCTGGTTCCTCTACAATATTTATGAAAGCAGTTTTATTAAATTTTGAAGAAAGAACAGATAACGCCACCCTTTTTTGTTCATCTGTTAAACTGTTGTTGTTCCAAATATCTTCAACACCTTTTTTAAAGCGTTGCAGTTCTTCACTGCTCATCGTGTCTTTATTGGTTTCACTTTGTTTTTTTACAGAATTAGCCAAATAGTTTGAAACTAAATATAATGGCACAAGTGATTGAAACCCGCTTGACGCTTCGGTAAGTTTTACTTTGTAGCCGTCTCCTTTTAAATTTAAAGTATCATTCAGCCTGTCGTATTCTACACCAACATTGTTAATTGGAAGCTTTTCATTTCCTTTCATTTCGTTTTTTGCGTTGTCAAACTCAGTCAAGAATTCTTTTAAAGATTCTGATGAAAGCTTTAGTTCCTTTGGTGTTTTAACGTAAGTTATGAAGTTTCTTTCCGCTGGAACATACATAATTTGCGGAAGTAGATATTCCTTATTTTGGACTTCACTAATTACTAAAAAATCATTTTCAAAGACAATAGAAAAAGCATCTCCCTCGTATTCAATTACAGTTTTATCAGAACCATTAACTTTAAAGTAATTTTCAAGGCGGTGATAATTTAGGTATTGATTTTTTAGTTTGTTTTTTCGTTCAAACCACTTTTTGTTATAATCGCCTCTTACAAGGGCTTTTTCTATCCACGTAAAAGTAGAAATTAGTTTAGCAACGGTACTTTTTCCTGAACCTTGATTTCCGATAAAACAAGTAACCTTTTTTATGTCAATCCAACCTTCATTGGCTTCACAGCCAGTTTTTATTGGGCCAAAATTCTTTATTTTTATTCTGCTCATTATTTTAATTGTCAGTCCTACAAATTTACATATTAATGGTTCTAAATGTTTGTAAATGTCACTTTACGCCATAGGCATTTTGGGTTGGTGTCATATTTTACACTTGCCATCAACGAATATCCAACCACCCCAAAGCTCTATTTTCCCAGTTCAAAACGGTTCTCGTTAGGCTTGTTTACATTGCTTAAAACTAAGCATTTGTTTCAAAATATCCAATTTGTTTTTTTAGGGTTCTTTAAGTATTGTTTTCCGCCCTTGTGGTGTTTTTACGGGGTCGCCTAGACGGGGTCGCCAAGACGGGGTCGCCTAGAAAGGCGGAAACGCTTCGCTCAACCTACGACCAGTGGGAGAACCATTGGGCTTTGCCGTGAAATATTGCTTGTGTTTATTCCTCAAACTTAATTTTATGATAAATATCCGCTAAAGCAATACTGCTGTTTTCTACGGGAAGAGCCTCTTCAAGGCTATAAAAATCTTGATTAATCCAAGTATTGGGGTTTTCGGAACGGATAAAAGATGAAACACTTACTTTGGCTGGATTAATATAAATCACTTGTTGAAGGCTACTCAGCAATTTGTATTCTGACAGTTTTTCTGATAAATCAAAGGCTTTGGTGGCTGGCGAAAGTACTTCTACGATAATGTAGGGATTCGTAATGATGGTTCGAGAGTTTTCTTTAAAAACGGGATTTCCCTTTACAACCATTACATCGGGCATATAATAGCCCCCTTCAAATTTGGGAATTTGTACACCTGAATTACTACCTAATACAAGAATATCTTCATTGCTAAAAAAGAGTAGATTGAATATTCTACCCAGATTCATAATGATGGCTTCATGCCATAATGACGCTAATCCCATAGTAATAATCTCGTTTTCGTGATATTCTATTTTAAAAGGCAATTCCTTCACTACCGAGAAATATTCTTCCTCTGAGGCAGGAATGCGTACCAATTGCTGCGTGTTCAACTCCGTTACAATGGTTTCTTTCAAGTTTTTAGCAATTACCATAGCCTTGTTTTTTTATCAAATATAAGAAAATCAATTAAAATAGTAAAGCCTTTGCTTGGGCAAGTTTTACAACTCAAAACAGCAAAGAGAGAATGTAATTGACCGATAATGCTAAGGCAATCATTCCCGTCATTTTTCGTTAAATAGATAAATCTGTTGCGTGTATTGGCTCAAATTCGTAACTTAGAATCGCAACAGGGGCGTTGATGATTTATCGACATCCTGAAACCATTTGTAAGACCCTTAAAACGAATTGAGTGTGACGCAGATTACGAAGCAGTTTTTTCTTCTTATTTTTCTTTTAGTATTGGGCATTATTGCCTGCTCGCACCAACCCAAGCGTAGCGGTGATAGCGTATCGGCGGTTGCCAAACGCAACGATAGTATTGCAAAATTATATGACCCTAAATTAGCGGCTAAAAAAGCCATTAAACTAGATACTTTTTTTAAAAAACTCCATAAAACCGCTGGCTTCAATGGTGTGGTGTTGGTATCACAGTACGGAAAAATCATCTATAAAGGGGCTTTTGGCTATGCCAATTTTTCGTCGAAAGATACCAATACACTTCATACAAGATTTCAACTAGCTTCGGTTTCTAAGCAATTTACCGCAGTGGCAATCATGCAGTTGCACGAAAAAGGCTTGCTCGATTACAACGACCCTGTGTATAAATTCATCCCGTCGTTTCCTTACGACCCAAGCATTACGATTCGGAGTTTGCTTACGCACGCTTCGGGTATTCCCAATTATGCGTATGCCCTTGATAAGGTAATCAATAAAAAAGCTCCTCTCACCAATGAGCAGATTGTAAGCCTTTTTGCCAGGTACAAACCTCGCATCAATTATTTGCCCAACGCACATTTTAATTATAACAATTCTAACTATGTGCTACTGGCTTATATTGTAGAACAACTCTCAGGCTTGCCTTTCAGAGAATATGCCCAAAAGTATTTGTTTGCTCCAGCAGGCATGACGCATACGTTTATTTACGACCCCAATCGTAAAGATTTACTCGCCGATGCCGCCAAAGGTTATACGCCTCGCCGTAGAGGGCATTGGGAAATTCCCTTCGACCACCTCGATGGGGCTGTGGGCGACAAGGGCGTTTATTCGACGGTAGAAGATATGTTTCAGTGGGACATGGCACTCAATACCGAGCGACTCGTCAAAATGAGTACCTTAGAAGAAGCTTTCCAGCCGGCTCATTCGTTTAAGAATCTTATTACCAAAAACTACGGCTATGGTTGGCGTTTGCAACAGCTAGACGATGGCTCGTGGCTGACGTTTCATACGGGTTGGTGGCATGGCTTCAAAAACTATTATATGCACAACCGAAAAGATAATTCTTCTATCATTATTCTCCAAAATGTAGCCAATCATGCCTTAGCTCAAATCAAGGTAGCTCAGTCGATTTTGTATCCTGATAAAGCTTGGTTTTTTATGAAAGGAGAAAGCCTTCCCGACGAAGTAGAAATGGGAGGCAACTCAGGCGAATAAGAAGCCTGAAAAGAGCCAATACTTTCAACGTATAATTTTACGTTATTAGATTAAATGATAAAAAATCTTTTATCTTTACAAAAACTACCAAAGAAATTGCTTAAATTTCTTTCCGTAAATCGTAACCCCAAACCAACCCAATCTAGGCATATTTTTAACAATTTGCATTATTTCAAATTTTTTATAATAGCATGAAAATTAAATCATTCGTTCTCGGAATATTCTTGCTTGTTGCAGGAATTTCCTTCTCGGTACAAGCCCAAACAGAAGACGATGCTATCAAAGCAACGCTCAACAATTACCTCGATGGTATAGCTAAAGGAAATACAGCTTTGTTAGAGCAAGCGTTTCACCCCACAGCAGTGCTCAAGAGCATCAACCTTAGCACAGGAGCCTTGGAAGAAAAAGCTGTAAAAGGCTTTATTGCTTCTACACCAGCAGGCGGTATCGAAGGTAAAGGTGGCTCTACAAAACTGGTATCGTATTCATACATAGGAACTTCGGCAGTGGCTACGGTAGAATTACGTTTTCCTGACTTCAAATATGTTGATTTGTTGAGCCTACTTAAAGTTGGCAACGACTGGAAAATTGTGAGTCGGGTATTTAGCCGTACCAACGACCTCAACGCAACGCCAAAAGGCAGTGCAGGTACAGCAACGGCAGCACCTGTGGCTACGCCAACGGCTACCAACAAGCCTGCTCCGAAAAAATCTTCGACCGCCAATGCCAAACCAAAAGCTGATGATGGCTGGTAAAAATGGTTTTAATATGCTTGAAGCCCACGAAAATCGTGGGCTTTTTTTTGCTCAATTTCCTCAGTTTGCAGAACTTTCGTAAATTTGTGCTTCCAAAAATTTGACAGAAAAAATGCTACAACAATTGGTAGCAAAATTTGTCGAATTGTTTAGACAGCGCACAAGGTATTTTACCATAACAACTAATTACCTAATATGGGAAGAGCATTTGAATTCCGTAAAGCAAGAAAATTTAAAAGATGGGGTATGATGGCGAAAGTCTTTACCCGCATCGGTAAAGACATCGTTATTGCCGTAAAAGCGGGTGGTCCAGACCCCAACTCCAACTCTCGTTTGCGTGCCATTATGCAAAACGCTAAGGCGGTAAACATGCCAAAAGTAAACGTTGAAAATGCGATTAAGAGGGCTTCTTCAAAAGACCAAGAAGATTACAAAGAAATAGTTTATGAGGGATACGCAGCACATGGCATTGCGGTTTTGATAGAATGTACCACCGACAACACCAACCGTACCGTAGCAAACGTGCGTAGCTACTTCAACAAATGCAATGGTAGCCTTGGTACATCGGGTATGCTTGATTTTATTTTTGAACGCAAGTGTATTTTTAGAATAGCAAAAACCGAGCAAATTGATGTAGAAGAACTCGAATTAGAACTCATTGACTTTGGAGCAGACGAAGTTTTCTTAGATACCGAAGCCAACCAAGTGAATATCTATGGCGAGTTTACGGCTTTTGGGGCGATTCAAAAATACTTAGAAGAACAAGGCTACGAAATCCAAGGAGCTGATTTTGAACGTATTCCAAACGACACCAAAGAACTTACAGAAGAACAAATCGCTGATGTAGAGAAGCTTATCGAAAAACTAGAAGAAGACGATGACGTGCAGAACGTGTATCATAATATGCGTTAAGTAGCATTTTATTGATTGTCGTTGTGTTCAAAAATAGGTGCAATCTTTAGAAAAAAGCCTACTTGAGAAGCTTCTCAAGTAGGCTTTTTTCTAAAGATTGTCAAACGTTAAGCAACATAGATCGTGTTCCTAATCGTGTGGATGCTTTGAGTTATAGGCAATGGCAAAAACCAAACCTTCTAAAATGATACCCACAATAGCTGTGAAAGTATCGCCCAACCAAATCAAAATAGTACAAAAAACAATAAACAGAGTGATGAGTTCAAATGTTGACAAATCGTTTGATGTGTTTTGTGATGTTTGTGTATTTTCCATAGTTTTTAGATTTTATAATAGTTTCATCTCTAATTTATACAAAAAAAACACTATATCATACAAAATATTTTAATTAAAATTTACTCCTCCATAATTTATGGTCGAGCTATTTTATTTTGTGTAAGAGCTATTAATTATTACATTTTTCATCCTTGTTTTTCAAGAAAGTAAGGGTTTGATGATGGTTTCGAGTTGTGGAAGCGTAATGGGTTTTACGATATAATTATTCTTTAAATTGTAATACTCTGCTCTTCTTAAATCTTCGGTTGCCTCCGAACTGCTAAGAATATAAATGACCACTTTTTGTTTCAACGGAATTTTGGCAAAAGCATCTAAAAACTGCCATCCGTCCCATACGGGCATATTGAGGTCGAGTAAAATAAGCTCTGGCAATAGTTCTTCATTAAGGTGCATCCCGTTGAGTCGTTCAAAAGCATCTTTTCCGTTTGAACAAACCATTACTTTTTCTACCAAGCCCGATTTTGTCAGAAACCTATTGGTGACAAACAAATGTACGGGGTCGTCTTCTACTATACAAACTGTATTAATTTTCTTCATTCTTCAAGTAAATTTTAAATGTTGTACCTACTCCCTCTTGACTTTCCACTTCTATTTTTCCCCCCATTGCTTCTATCTGATTTTTGGTCATAAACAAGCCAATACCTCGGGCATTGTTGTTGCCATGAAAGGTCTTATACATACCAAAGAGTTTCCTTCCATGTAGTTCAAGATTTATGCCAAGTCCATTGTCCTGAAAAACTAATACCCAGTATTTTTCTTCTTGGTACGCTTCTATACGTAAAAAACGCTCTTTGGTGGGCGAACTGTATTTGACAGCGTTGGTGACGAGGTTTAAGATAATGCTTTCTAAATAAGCTGGTACGGCCATTACCTTGATGTGTGGTGCTACATGGTTGTGAAATGTAATGCTGTTATCAAACATTTCAATTCCTATTTGTTGAATCGCTTTATCTACGAATGGTTTCACCGCAAGTGGGTGCATTTTTTCTTTGATGATGTTGTTGATTTCAACAATCTCACTCAAACTTTTGATGGTTTCGTTAAGGTTGTTTGAGGCTGTATGCAGCAAAGTAAGTATGGGTTCGTTGACCAACTCAGGATAATCCTGCTTGAGCATTTCCAACAAAATAGCAATTCCTGACGAATGCGAGCGAAGATTATGTGCGACAATATGGGCAAAATTACGAAGCTTGTCGTTTTGTTCTTGCGTAAAAAACAGGAGGTCTTTGATTTCTTGTTCTGCTTCTTTTAATTGCTTGACATTGGTCGCCACACATAAATACCCTACAATATCGCCATTGCGTTTTATGGCTGTAACGGTCAATAATACGGTTAAATGTGTGCCATCTTTATGAATGTACGTCCATTGGCTAGTATCTGAGCTTCCATTTTTGGCATGAAAAACAAACACATCAAAACCTTCTACACTTTCTCCGTAAAGCTCTGAGAGGTTCTTGCCACGGGTTATTACTTCATCAGCTACGTGTATGATTTCTGGCGTAAATTTATACAAAACGTCTGAAGCAGTATAACCCAACATATTTTCAGCTCCTTTATTAAAGGTGGTGATGATTCCCTTGGTATCAGTACCGATAATGGCTACTTGTGTGCTGGCATCAAGAATCCCTTGGTTGTTTTGAAGGGCTTCTGATAATTGTTGCTCCACTTTTTTTAGGTAGGTTATGTCTATGACTTGCGACACAAAATATAATACATGGCCATACAAATCTCTTACCACCGAAACCGTCAATATGGTATATACCGTAGAGCCATTGCAATGGATATAGCGTTTTTCCATTTGGTAGTTATCTCGAACACCATCGAGTACTTCCTGAAATAAGGTCAAATCAGCATCTAAGTCATCTGGATGCGTCAGGTCTTGAAAAGTCAGTGCGTCAAGTTCTTGTCGGTTATAACCCAAAATTTCGCAAAGCTTTTGGTTGACAGTCAGCCAATGTCCTTTTACATCGATGCGAGCCATGCCCACGGCAGCATATTCAAAACTTCCCCTGAATGTTTCTTCGCTGATACGCAGTTTTTCCTCCGCTTCTTTTTTTACCGAAATTTCTTCGGTGTACATAATTATCCCACCTATATTGCCATACACATCATACCAAGGTTTTACCTCCCATTTAAGCCATTGCACAGAACCGTCTTGCCGTGAAAAAGCTTCTTCTTCTCTGCGGTGCGTTGCGCCATTTAGGCATTCTTGGTGGATTTGTTTCCAGTTTTCACCGATTTCTGGAAAAATTTCATAGTGCGATTTTCCTATTAATTCAAGCCCTTCTAAGTGATAGTCGGTTTGCCATTTGGGCGAAGCTGCTATATACCGAAGGCTATTATCAAACATAGCCATAGCCGTTGGCGACTGCTCTATAAATATCTTCATACCATCATTTTCATTTTTACCTGAAACATTTTGGTACGTTCCCATCCATTGCACAGGCTTACCTTGGTTATCTTTGATAATCGTGCCTTTGATACATATTTGTATTAGATTTCCTTTGCTATGCTTGTAACGGATGAAAGCCTCGAATGTGTCGTTATTGCCTGCCATGCAGTCAGCCAAATGCTGAGTCCAGTTGGCTAAGTCTTCTTGCTCAATAATACTGAGCCAATCGGTTGGCGTAGCTGTGTTATAGCCTAATTCCTGTAAGAAATGAGGGTTTTGCCATGCAGCCACAGGGCAATGAATAGAACAATACCAAAATCCCTCAAACCCGCTACTGCTTGTCCATAAAGTATTGGCATTATCCGATTGAAAAAGCTGTTCAAATTGATTCATTCGTAAGGTTTTACTAAAATGTTAAGTATATAGGTTTCTAGTAGGCTCATCTGTAAGTATGAATGCTGAATTGCGAATCTAAGATGTTACTTTTAAGGAATTTACACTTAATTTTGATTTAATATAACTTTTTAAAAGTCAAAAAACTAACTCACAATTGATAATTCACAATTTTGCGTTGATACTTACTATGTTAAATATTCGTAGCAAGAACACAAGTGATATGTAGGCAAATATACTACAAACTTGGTATGCAATTGTCCCCTTTTATCACACTTTTTGTAAAAATAGCAAAGATTATTGGTACGATTTATTTCTTCAAATATCTATTTTTAACAACCGTTAATCGTCTTTTACTTGAAAATAACAATAAAAAAATTAAACTTTCAAGTAAAAAAATATGATAATTTGTAGTTTAAAGTCTAAGGCTTATCAATATTGCTAAAAATAGCCCCAGAAAATGCTAAAAAAAATCATTTTGTTTTATTTTGTTAATTTATGCTTTGTTTTCTTGTGTTTTACTCCAAAAAGTATTGCACAAAAAACAACTATTTCGTTGAAAAAAAATGATGATTGGGGAAAGCCTTTTCATTTTTTTATCGCCCAAATCAGCGATAAACGTAACAATGCTACGCTCGGAACGGTTTATGATGCCAACCGACAACTCCACGCACTGTATGAACAAACGTCGGTTGAAAAATTTATACAATCTTACGCCCCTGCCACTGCCGATACGTTGGCTTATCCTATCGTTATACAACTCAAACAACTCGAAATCAAAGAGAGCATAGCCAATAAAACCATTAATGGAACGTGCCGATTGAGCCTTAGTTTTGGCTATACACGAGCAAACGCTGATGAAGTTATTCATTTGGGCAACTATCATACAACAACCAAATTTACTCGTTCGCTGGGTTTATACGAGCATTATGACCAACTGATTACAAAGGCTATGCAAAGGGCTTTTGTGTATTTTAACGATTGGATGAAAAGTCATTACGACAAAGACTTAAAACTAGCCCGAAAGCTCCAAATTACATTACTGCCTGATGCTTCTATTGAAAATCCAGACCAAGGTGATAGCCTTTTTTGGTCGCCCGAACGCAAGCTTCGTTGGGCCGACTTTCAGGGCAAACCCACCAATGCCAACCGCTATGCAGCCCAAGTATTCAGCAATTTTGAGTACACTGGACAGGTTGACTTTCGTAATGGCGTGGTGCATTTGGGCTTACAAATGAAGGCTTATGTTTTGAAGTCACATTCTTGGAATGCCTCAGCAGGTACGTCGTTGGTTGCTCTCGAACACGAGCAGCTACACTTTGACATTACCAAATTGATTATAGAGCGTTTCAAGCAAAGAGCCTTGCTCATTAATACACCCGAAGACTATGACAGTGCCTTACAATTGCTTTTTATAGATATGTACCGAGAGATGAATAAAATGCAGAAGCAATACGACGAAGAAACGCATCATTCGCTCAATGCCGTAGCACAAGAACGCTGGCGTGACCAGATACAAAGAGAATTACGATTATTGTTAAAAACCTACCGCTAGGCAAGTATGCTCTAGCGGTAGCGAAAAAATATTATCGTTTGAGGGAATAATAGCCTCTGAAAGTAGTTGTTTGGGCTGCTTCTAAAGTACTTATTTTCAACTCCAAAGGTAAAAACGATAAAACATAATAAAAGAAATCTATCGAAGTACTAGATGGCACTCCTCCCGACACCGTAAAAGTTTTAGGAAATGCAAGTTTCACACTATTGGCAGCCAAATCTTGTACTTCTAATACTTCTGTATAAGCTACACCACCAGAAACATACACAGAAGAAGTAAGTGTAAGTGTTTTATTATCAGAACTTAGCGTCCATTTTCCGTTATCAGCATCGGCTGTAGAAGTATAAGTGCCATCGCTTTTAAATTCATAAGCAATAGTTGACACATATTCAGCAAAGTCGAGATAACTGGTGTCTGTTTGAGCATAGGCTGTTAGCTCTGCGGTCGTCACGTCATAAGATTTTACATTGGTAGTAGTGCCTAAGCCTTGAGCTGTCCATTTGCCAACCAAAGAAGCAGGAACAGCTTCCTCTTTTTTGCTACAAGCACTTAGGATAATGCTCATAAATAGCCCTAGAATAATAAAATTACGTAGTTTCATAAAAAGATAGCGTTTTATATTTGAACGAATGATTACTTACTTAGCAACGTATTTGAACGTTTCGCTCTTATACAAATCTAAGAAATTTCGCTACAAATTCGACAAAAACCGTAATTAATATCTGTGTAGTAGTGAAAAAAGTAGATGTATGGTTCTTTTTTAAAGACAATCCCTATTGAAAACTCAGTAAAAGTATTAACTGATTAAAATGAGATAGTTTTAAATTTTGTTAATTTGGTTTCTTATGTTTTGATATTTAACGCAAGCTTAGTTTAAGAAGCTGAACAAGGATTTATGAGCGAAAAAACCTTACAAAATCTATTTTTAATAAAAAACATTACATTGTTAAAGTGTTGACTTTCAGCGTTTTGATAGGTTTTGCTAGGTTTTCAATATCTTTTTAACGATTGTAGTTTATCCCCATATCTTCAAATTTTCAAATTCCCCACATCTTCAAATGTTTTGATGTTTAACGCAAGCTTAGTTTAAGAAGCTGAACAAGGATTTATGAGCGAAAAAACCTTAGAAAATCTATTTTTAATAAAAAACATTACATTGTTAAAGTGTTGATTTCCAGTGTTTTGATAGGTTTTCAATATCTTTTTAACGATTGTAGTTTATCCCCATATCTTCAAATTTTCAAATTCCCTCATCTTCAAATCCCTTTTTCATAGGCTAAAAATGCTTCTTGTAAGTGTTGCGTAACTGTTCCTATTTTACCTTTGTTAAAAATCACGTGGTCGGTTTGTACAATTGGTAATAGTCGTTTGGTGCTACCTGTTGTAAATACTTCATCGGCTTCCCAGTATTCGGCTAAACTGATGTCTCTTTCTTCTATGGCATAATGCTTGGCTGCGACTTTCAGCACGTGTTTGCGTGTGACACCATACAACACGCCTGTTTGAGGCGTAATGATGGTTTGATTTTTTACGATAAAAATATTGCTTCTCGACGATTCAGAAATAAGGTTATTGGCATAATACAATACATCGTCGGCTTGGGTGGCTTTCAGTTCTGGCAATAGGCGAATCGGTACGATATAATTGAGGGTTTTGATTGCAGGAATTTCTCGTTGGTAAGCAAAACTGAGCAGTTTTAGTCCTTTGTTAGGTTCTTTGAAAGCAAAAGGCTTGCCTATTACTATCAGGTTGGGGGCTTCGGCAGGTACGTAGCCATCAGGCGAATAACCGCCTGTAAGTATCATTTTGATGCCAAGCGTTGGATACGGATTAAGCCGAATGGTTTCTTGAATAATATTCCGTAAAGCAACTCGGTTGGCAGGGATGGTTAGCCCCATCAAACGTGCTGAGTTTTCAAAGCGGTCGAGGTGGTCTTCCATGAAAATGGGTTTGCCATTGATAGCCCTAAAAAAATCGAAAATGCCGTATCCTCGCAATAAGGCTAAATCGGTGACGTGAATTTTTGCCTCTTGGGACTTTACAAACTGACCATTGATAAAAATATATTCTTGCATTTGACCTTGGTTGATTAGGGCTGTACGAAGGATGATAAGAATGCTTTTTTGACCGTATTTTATGAAAAAGGAAGGTGCTTTCTCTCACTTTCGTACAATGCTATTTGTTGATGAAAGATGCTTCTTTCCTCTAAATTACAAAAAATAGGATAGCTTATCAAGGAAAAATACAAGGTACACCAAGGTTTTCCGTACTTTTGTAGGCCGATTGTTCGGCTTTACGTCATGTCATTATGCACTTGTATATTCATATTCCTTTTTGCAAGCAAGCTTGTTATTATTGCGATTTTCATTTTAGTACAAACATGGCTCAAAAATCGGCTATGGTTCAGTCCATTTGCACGGAAATAGCCTTACAAGCTTCTTATTTACCAAGGCCACATCTCGAAACAATTTACCTGGGCGGAGGCACACCCTCGCTGCTCCAGCACCACGAATTACAAGTAATATTTGAAACTATCCATCGGTATTTTACGGTAAATCCCAATGCCGAAATCACCTTAGAGGCCAATCCAGACGACCTGTCTTTGGCTCAGTTGCAGGCATTCAAACGAGCGGGTATCAATCGGCTTAGTATTGGGGTACAATCGTTTTATGAACCGCATTTGCAACAAATGCACCGAGCTCACCAAGCACATCAAGCCGAAAGTTGTATCAAATTGGTCCAAGACCAAGGTTTTCACAACATCAGCATCGACCTGATTTATGCCATTCCGCACCCCGACCATCGTGTACTAGAAGCAGACCTCGACAAAGTGCTTGCTTTGTCGTTGCCCCATGTTTCGGCGTATTGCCTCACCATAGAGCCTCAAACAGTATTTGGCAAATGGCACAAACAAGGTAAAATGCCTGCCATCGACGACCACTTTGCCGCCGAACAGTTTGATAGGTTAATCAAAACACTGTGTTCGGCAGGCTATGAACAATACGAGATTTCAAACTTTGCTTATATGCAACAGTACTCTAAACATAATACCAGCTATTGGCAACAAAAACCTTATTTGGGCATTGGGCCATCGGCTCACAGCTATAATGGCAGTACCCGACAATACAACGTTGCCAACAACGCCCAATATATCAAGGCTATAGCACAAGGACAAGTGCCTGCCACCGTTGAACACCTCAGTCTTGCCGACCAAATCAACGAATATTTACTCACAGGACTCCGTACCCAGTGGGGTTGTTCGTTACAGTACCTAGACCAATTGGGGCAAGCCTCGTTTGTACAACAACAAGCCCCAATCATTGCACGCTTGACCCAAATCGGGCATCTGTCTATCAATGCCGATATAATGAAACTTACCGAAACAGGAAAGTTCTTTGCCGACCGCATTGCCTCCGATTTGTTTGTCGAATAAAAGCTTACTTATAAATTACCTGCGAAGGCACTCGTTTGATAAGCACCCAACCCAACAAAAAGATAGCCGACAACACCAATACGCTCATACGCATACTGCCTGTGAGTTGGTTGACGAGCCCGAACATAAATGTACCCAGTACCGTAGAAAGCCTATCGCATACGTCATAAAAGCTGAAATAAGAAGCGGTATCGGCGGTATCGTCAGGAATCAACTTGGCGTAGGTTGAGCGAGAAAGCGATTGTACGCCTCCCATCACAAAGCCAATCGCTGTAGCTAAGGCATAAAATTGTAATTTTGAATGAACCAAATATGCCGCAATACAAATGGCAATCCATATTACTACAATCCAAGCCAGCGAAGCGGTGTTACCAATTTTAGCGGAAATATTAGCGAAAATATAGGCCCCCGGAATGGCCACTAGCTGAATCAAGAGAATGGTAATAATCAGTGCGTCGTCGGGTAATTTAAGTTCTTGACTGCCAAACAAAGCCCCCAAAAACATCACCGTTTGAGCGCCCATATTATAGCAAAAAAAGGCAAGTAAAAATCTTTTGGTGAGTGTTTGATGTTGTAATTCTCGAAAAACTTTTTTCAATTCTTTAAAACCATTAAACAGCCAATTAGCGGTATTACTGCGTGGTTTTGGGGTTTCGGGCAAATAACGAAAAGGAATTTGTGCAAATACAATCCACCAAATGCCTACCGAAAGAAAAGAGATACGAGAAGCCATGCCACTCGAAATACCGCCATACCATTCGGGCTTGAGTATCATGGTGAGGTTTTGCAAAAGCAACAATACACTTCCGATATATCCTAGGCTAAAACCTTTGGCACTCAGGGCATCGAAACGGTCTTCTGTAGCGATTTCGGGGAGGTAGGAATTATAAAAAACGATGCTGCCGCCCCAGCCTACTATCGAAAACAAAAAGGCAAACGTGCCCAAGTAATAATTTCCTTCTTCAAAAAAGTACAAAAGCATACAACTGATAGCTCCTAAATAACAATACAGTTTTAAAAAAGCTTTTTTCTTCCCTAAATAATCAGAAATAGCCGAGGTAAAGGGTACAGACATCGCCAACAGCAAGAAACCCAAAGAAACTGCGTAAGAATACACTACCGTGTTTTCGAGTTGCAAGCCTAAAAAATCAAGTTGGGTACTTTTGCTCGGCAACATTACAGCGGCGGCAGGAAAGTAAATAGGAAAAATAGCCGAGGTAATGGTGAGTGAATGTACAGAGTTTGCCCAGTCATACATGGTCCAGGCGTTTAGTACTTTGGGGTCATTTTTAGTCATGTAGGTAAATTTTAAAGGCAGTTAGTATATTTCTATAACTTAGGATATGCTTATTCATCAGGGCTAAAATACGATTTATTCTTTATTTCTCACACGCCAAGCTCAGGAAAACTATTTTTTCACCTGAGTAAAATCGCTCGAATGCCTGAGCTTACTCATGTCGTAAATGCCTACTTGGGTGCAGTTTTGTATAGAAAGACGAAGGCAATTGTTTCTTTCGTTTCCTTACTTTGCTGATGGTTAAGTGAAAATAAACTACTGTTTTTCTGTAGTTTAATCAAAACCTTAATCCAAAAAAATAGCATAATATTATTTACGACAAAAAACCATGACCATGAACAGTAAAAAACACATCGCCGAATTACACGCAGAAATCAATCAATGGAAAAACCAAATTGCTTTTGTTCAAGATGAAATAAAAATGTTTCAACAGCAATTAGCAGCCGCTTCTATCAGCCATAAAGAACAAGCCGTAAAAATGCAAGTAGGGCATTTCGAGAGTGTATTTATCAGACAAGACGAAGTAAACGACGAACTATTACACGAAATCAAACTAGCTGATGCTTCCTTGGCAAAAGAAGTGGAAGGTAATCCTGCTGCCGATAGGGTATTGTTTGATGACCATACCGATTTGCGTGATAAGATGGATGTGTTCGGTACAATTTGGCAAGACAACAAACAGGCATTTCGCAGCTTTGTTACCGAAGTAATGTAGTAATCAAACATCGCAAATCCAGCATAAAAAGAAAGTCACTCCTAACCTAGGAGTGACTTTGCTGTATAAACCTCTTTAAACTTCTCAATCAAAAGTCTTTTAGCTGTCTTTTCTACGCTTTTGGTATTCTTCAAACTGTTCGGGCGTAAGTACAGCTTTCATGTCATTATCTTTATCGTCTTTCATTTTACGCATTTTTTCTCTCAACTTTGTACGCACATCGTCGGGCGGTGCTGTAGTACCATTGTTGGTCGCTTTTTTGAGTTCTTCAAAAATATCGAAGCGTTGAAAGGCGTATTTTATATTAATATCTTCTACTTTCGGAATTTGTTCTTCCGTTAGTTTCAGTTTTTTTGTCATCCATCGAGTATCTTCTTTGGCTATTTCTTCGGGGTCTAGGGTATTATCTCTTCTACGGCTATCGTTTTGCCCTGCTTGCGGAAAGCCATTGCCCATGCCTCCACGACCGAAGCCACCACCACCACCATAATATTGAGCTTCTGCTTGCTGATTAGCACCAAACAAGGCGAGTAAGAAGCATACAACTGTTGCAATTATTTTTTTCATAATTAAGTTAAAGAGTTCTGCTATTTTGATTCGTTAAGCTTCAATACAAAAATAAAGATATGCCTTCACATTTTCTACTACAATTCGACAAAATACCTCAAAAAAAAGACTAAATACCCGTTTTTAGGGTAAATATAGGTTGATACATGAATTTTATCCGACAAAACACAAGCAAACCCCTTCAACCAAAAATCGGTAAGGTCTTATGAGACCTTACCGATTTTGCGTGTTGTAAATAGTATTATACAACTATTTTTTTGATTAAAACTTCACATTCAAGCTTGCTTGGAAAGTAGTACCCAATTGACTGAATTGCGAACCATCGTAAGTTACATTTGAGTAACGACCGTTGAAAGTAATCAAGTTGTATTCAGTCCAGTACTTAGCTGTAGGCACATTGTTGTTGGCATCGAAACGTGTGCGTTCGCCAGTAGTTACGTTTACAAAATCCCATTTAGGCATTACATTCAAGATATTGTTGGCATTCAAAGTGAACGTAACCGCCGAACTCAAAGGCAACGAAACCGAAAGGTCTGTCAATACAGCAGGAACAAATTCGGTATCGAGGTTGCTGCCCAAACCATTTTGGTGGAAGCGAGTTGGACCAAACAACGTATTGTTCAAGTTGATGTTGATACCATTTAAGGTATAATCTAAGCCAAGAATAAATTTATATTTTGGACGAGAAGAGAACAACAAAGCATCTTGTGTACGGTCGAATACTGACTTACCTGCGTCTGCGATTAATTTAGGATTGTTTACAGAAGTATATTTGTTTTCTAGCGTATAGTTACCAGCAAGGTTTACGTTCAATTTGCCATTACCTAGGGCAATATTACGTTGAGCAACCACAAAATCGAGACCTGAAGTAGTAGTGTTTAAGGCATTGGCAAAGAAGCTTACCGCCACAATACCATTAGATTTCAAGATTTGGTCTAAAGCTGTTGTACCTGATGTTGTACCTGCAATTTCAGAACCCAATACAATTCTGTCTTTTACATCAATCTTATAGTAGTCAACTGTAATGCTCAAATCTTTTGTAGGTTTGAAACCAACACCCAGTGTTAAGTTAGTCGATTTTTCAGGTGTTAATTTTGGTACGCCCAAAGCAAAAGCTTGAGGACTCACGTTGTTTACGATACCTTTGGTTTGAATACCTTGGCCTGGTACAAAACTTGCTTGTGCCAATTGTTGATAAATTTGGTGCAACAATGGAGCTCTGAAACCAGTAGAGTATGAACCTCTAAGCGTAATTTTATCGTCGTTAAACTTGTAGCGTGAGCTAAGTTTATATACAGTAGCATTACCAAAGTCGCTATAGCGTTCGGTACGTAGTGTACCATTAATCAAGAAATCTTTCGTAATGTCATAGCCCAAGTCGATATAACCACCAAAGTTGAAACGAGTATTTGAGCCTGCGTTATTTGGCGTAATACCAGGGAATGAGTCGGCACCTGTACCTACATAAGAAGAGGTATCGCCGGCTGTTACAGTGAATGTTTCTGCTCTAAACTCCGAACCAAAAGCAAAGCTCAACTTGTCTGTCAATTGCTTTGAAACGTCGATGTTCCCTACATTATGTACAAACTCGTATCCGCCTGGCTTAAAGTAGATAGGTGAATTTTTACCTAAACTTCTATTTCTTGAATTAGATACTGTATAAACTTGTTTGTTGCCACCCGTTGTAAAGCTAAGGTCGGTCATCCAACCATTTTTGGTTGTTTTCAGACCGATTGTACCATTGTAGTCGTTCAAATCACCTTGGAAAGTTGGCACATAACCCATGTATGTCTGACCAGCAGGTGTAAGCAAACCATCGTCTGTTGTACGCCAGTATGGAGTACGATAGTTGGCAAAGCTATTTACTTTTTTGTACACATACGCCGCATTGAAATAAAGCTGCGAATATTCGCCTACAGGGAAACCAGCGTTAATCAAGAATTTAGCAGCGGTATTTTCAGGCTGACCGTTGATGTTGCCTGCATCTGGTTTTTGAGCCAAGAAGCTTTTTACCGTTGCTAATGGTGCTCCAAAGCCTAAGTCTGGGTCTGCTTCGGCTTCAGCACTTACTACACCAGGGCGATTTGCTAAGGCTGTACGAGTAAATTCTATAGTATAGTTGACGTATCCTTTTTCTCCAAAACTAGCACCGTTGTTTACAGCAAACGAAATGTGTTCGCCATCGCCTTTGTGTGTAATTCCGGTATTGAGCGTAGCCGAGCCATATTCAAATTTATCTTTCAAAATGATGTTCATTACCCCTGCAATGGCATCAGAACCATACTGTGCAGAAGCACCATCACGCAAGATTTCAACACGTTTGATGGCTTGTTGCGGAATAGCCGAAATATCAGCCCCACTTTCCCCACGACCAGGCGACGTTTGAATGTACATCAACGAGCTGGTATTTTTACGCTTACCATTGATCAAAATCAAGGTACGGCTAGGGCCCATGTTACGAATCTCGTAAGGGTCAAGCAACGACGTTGCATCGTTTACAGGCGTATTTACTGTGTTGAAAGAAGGAACTCTGTATTGAAGAGCCTTATCGAAAGAGGTTTGTCCAGTGGACTTCAATTCTTGTGCTGATAAAATATCAATTGGTAGGGGAGAGTCTGTAATAGTACGTTGCGACGAACGGCTACCTACTACTACTACTTCGCTCAATTGGTCTGACGAAGCATCAAGTGATACGTTTTCTACCACATCGCTGCTGGCAATAGTGATGGTTTTTTCTACAGAAGCATAGCCTACAAACGAATAGCGAATTTGGAAAGTACCTTTGCCTAATTTTAATAAATACTCACCGCCAGCACCTGTGGCTGTACCTTGTGTTTTACCCACAATAGCCACCGTAACGCCTTGCATGGGAGCATTGGTTTTAGCGTCTTTCACTACGCCTTTTAAGGTTTGTGCCATGCTTGTTACTGTCATGAAAAGACAAGCCACAAATAATAGAAGTTGTTTGTTCATAAAATGTAATAGTTTAATTGATTATAATTGATTGATACAAAATTTCATCAAAAAATATAGTTTAATACATCACCATAGCTTTATCATAATTGGCTACAAGGTATTTCATTATCAATAGTACTTTGTTTGTGCAAAGTAAGTACGAATGCTGGGTTGTGAATATAAAATATTAAAAATCAGTAACTTATTTTAATTTTGATTAAAATAAAATATAAGTTTCTAAAAGTCTAAACACAAGCTCATAATTGACAATTCACAATTTTGCATTGATACTTATTGGTAATAAAAAACTTATAATCTTAAAAGTGAAGGCTATTAAGCATGAGTTATGAATTTCGAGTTTAAAATTCTGATTTTTAGATTGTTATAATATTTACAAATGGAAACAACTGAAAATAAGTGCTTTAGATTCGCAACTCAGCATGAATGTCGAACAAGGTGTTGTCCAACAAGGCGTTGCTCAACAAAAAAGTATTGACACGACTGAAAAATGGAAGAAACGGTTTGTATGTACGTTTGTAGTAAAAAAGGGATATTGATAGATGTGTTGGTACGTTGCAGGGGATTAGTTGAGTATCGAGATGCGTTTATCACCTGCGGGACGACCGCCCACCGAAAAGTATAATAGTATTGTTGTGAAGTTGATAAATTTAAAAACATATAATTATAAAGTTTAATTTAGAAAAGGTACTTCTGTGTTGTTAAGAAAAAATACCGACATTTCTGTAAGTATTTATACTTTAACGATTTTTATTTATCAATTGGTAATTATTTTCAAACACTAAGTTAATGCTTTGTTAACATAAATTACAAAATAAATTCTAAATTGTTTGGGATAATACCAAAAAAAATATGCCAATACTCAAAAAAAACAAAATAATCTAACTTTATAACAGGTTTGTACAATAGCAAAATAAAATATTTTGAAGGTTTCAGATTTTTAAGAAATAAATATTGGAAAATTAATTTTTTAGGGTAATTTTATTTTGATATAAGGCAATAAGTCAGAATATATAAGCATTTATACTTAAAGCTATTTTTTACGAAATCAATCTTTTAACAAAACTATCTTGAATCTATGCTGAGTAGAGTTGCAAATTCAATCTATTGGATGAATCGGTATATTGAGCGTGCCGATAATTACGCCCGTTTTATTTCAGTAAACTTCAACTTGGCCTTGGATTTGCCTCCTAATGTTCCTGAACAATGGGAGCCGCTTATTATCGCTACTGCCGACCATTACACCTTCCACGAACATTATGAGGAGGCTAATCGAGAAGACATTTTGTACTTCATGACCTTTGATGTACGAAATCCCAATTCTATTTTGTCTTGCTTGCTCAATGCCCGTGAAAATGCCCGTACTATCCGTGAAAGTATTTCTAAGGAAATGTGGGAATACGTCAATCAAATTTACTGGACAGTAAAAGACGCTGCCCAAAGCAGCCGCTCATGGGAACTGGCAGAGTATCAGGGCTTCCTCGAAAACATCAAAACGGGTAGCCAATTGTTTTATGGCATCGTTGATTCTACCATTACAAGGGGCGAAGGCTGGCATTTTGGGCGTTTGGGGCGTTTGCTCGAACGTGCCGACAAAACGACTCGCTTTCTTGATGTAAAATACTTTACGTTGTTGCCCAGCATCGAATCTATTGGCTCGCCCTTAGACTTGCTGTTGTGGTCGGCGGTGTTACGGTCTGTGAGTGCCTACAATATGTTCAAACAACAATACCCTGTAATGAATCCTACTTGTATTGTAGAGTTTTTGTTACTTGATAAAAAATTCCCTCGCTCGGTGATGCACTGCTTGCGTCAGGCCGAAATTTCTTTATACGAAATTTCGGGTACAGCTATTACCAATAGCTACTCAAATGCCGCCGAAAAAGCATTAAGCAAACTTCGCTCGGAGGTAGAGTTTACAGAAAGAGATGATATTTTTGAAAAAGGCTTACACCAATATCTTGATGCTGTCCAAATCAAAAATAATGCTGTAGGAACGGCAATTTCCGAAACATATTTCGAACTAAAACCAGTTCTTAGCGAATAATATACTTATTATCATAGTAGTTAGTGCTTAGATTCTGTATCTTTGCACAGCAATTCTGGTTATGTATAAGCAGATAAATACTCGACCTCAATCGCAAAGTAATCAAGGGCATGGCTGATGAATCGCCACATCAATCATGCTCTTGATTGCTTATTACCTATGAAAGAATCAAAATTTTTCAGATAATGACATATTGCTTAGGAATTAAAGTTCGAGGTGGACTCGTGGCTATTGCCGACACTCGTATCACAGCAGGTACAGAAGTATATTCAAACAAAAAAGTATCTGTTCACGAGGTTGGAAAACATTCGTTGTTTATTATGACAGCAGGCTTGCGTTCGGTGCGTGACAAATCTATCACATATTTCAACCGCCTAACCGAAGACCAAGGCGTTACTTTCGATTATATGTATGAGGCTGTCAATGCGTTTGGCGATATGCTCAGAAAAGTAGCGAAAGAAGACAAAGAAATGCTCAAATCGGAAGGTTATAATTTCAACCTTCACTCGATTATTGGGGGGCAAATGCCCAAAGATGAAGAACATAAATTGTATTTGGTTTTTCCAGAAGGCAATTGGATTGAAATTAACGAAGGTTTGAAGTACCAAATTATCGGCAATTCAAACTATGGGAAACCGCTCCTTAATCGACATTTGCAATACGAAATGAGTATCGAAGAAGCCCTCAAGCTAGGTTTTCTTTCATTCGATGCTACACAAATAAGTGCCAGCGATGTTGATTATCCTATTGATGTGATTGTGTATCAGAAGAATAGTTTTCATTTGATTGAGCATCGTTTAGAAAAAAGCGAAATGGACATCGTAACAAACAAATGGAATGCACTATTGCGAGATTCTGTTACGGTATTGCCAGACCAATGGATTCAAGATATTCTCGAAAAATCTGTTTTAGCCTAGCAAAACGATTATTTCATGACTAACGCTTAAATTACAACAACCTTTTTTAACTTGAAAACACTTGAAAATGTAGCCCATTTTCAAGTGTTTTCTTTTTAGTAATATCCTTCATCATCATTAATCCGAACTATTAAATTATGAATATAACGCTTATCCATTCATTGCAGTACTATTATTCTGCCGAAGTTTGGCTAGAACCACACCAGATTTACTTGTATCCTAAGCCTTCTGCTGCGGTAAAAGTCAATGCCTTTCAATTACACATAAATCCTCAACCCGATTTTATCGCAACTAATACCGATTGGGCCGACAACGTGCAACACGTAACTTTTTTTACCAAAACTTGTCGAGAACTTTCTATACAAAGCCAAACAACCCTTGAGCTTGCTCCATACAATCCGTATTCTTTTCTCTATTTTCCTTTTGAAACCAGCAAATTACCTTTTTTGTATCCGCAAGAACTACAAGCGTCGTTGCAACCTTATTTAATTCGACAAGAAATTACAACGCTTATCGACCAAACGGCTCGGCATTTGGCTGCTGCCGCCAATTGGAACACCAATGTGTTTTTGTCGGAAGTCAATACTTTTGTACACGAACTCACCCAAGACGAAACGGGCAGTACAACACCCCAACATCCCGAAGTTACACTCATTAAACGCAAAGGCAACAACAACGACCTCGTGGCTTTATTTGTGGCCTTGTGTAGGGCAATGGGCATAGCCGCCCGTTTTGTCAATGGCTATTATATCCAAGACCTCTCCGCCGCTAAGGTCAATTTTCATGCTTGGGTACAAGTGTATTTGCCCGGTGGCGGTTGGCGAGGCTACGATGCCCTACATCATTGCTTGGCTTCGCATACGCATATTGCACTTCAAACTACCCAGCACGCCCAGTATCTTATTCCTATCAAAGGATTCTTTCGAGGAAAAGCCCAAAGTACGTTGCGTACAACTATTGAAATGCGGATAAACAATCAGGAATAAAGATAAAATTATTTGCTATCAGATTTTTGATTGCCTTGTTTGACAATTGCTATGAATCACAAAGATTGCTCGATGCCATTATTCATGCCATGCGTATTGCCAACGAAAGCTTGGGAGAAAAATACAAACGCCCTTTTTCTCCCAAAAAATTTTGGTACTTCTGCTATTGTTTGTTGATACTAATGCTAACAAAGGAGAGCGTTTTTCTACAAATCTAACCGCACGAGTTTTCAACTCGTGCCTACGGTACTAAAGCAACCGCCACGCAAAACCCGATCAATACCACTGCTAGGCCCTGTAGGGTTGCTACTAGCACTACTGCTGTAATTCCCATACCAGTCGCTGCACCACTCATATCATAATTATTAATACCCAAAACTACAAAACAACCCCATCTTTCAACCGTTTATCCATAAAAAATAAAAAAAACCACATAGTACCTTGCATCACATAGTACCTT
>JACCDR011488958.1_pt1 | contig 24338 bp, 34 predicted proteins | sample 7446431 | NCBI WGS metagenome assembly JACCDR01 (sample SAMN15323443, study PRJNA562643) | freshwater metagenome | isolation source: river surface water | place: USA:Blue River Watershed | collected 2017-08-17 | reverse complement strand
GCGGCTCCTCCAGTGGTCGCGGCTCCTCCAGTGGTCGCGGCTCCTCCAGTGGTCGCGGCTCCTCCAGTAGTCGTGGCCCCCTCAGCGATCGCGGCTCCTCTCACTAAGACTGTGTTCGCTCCAGCGGCTTCAGTCTGTACGTCCGGGTCTTGTGGGTTGCGTTCTTTGTTGACTCCGACTAACCGCTAACTTATGGTGGTTCCGCGAAGCCCGCCGGTTCTCCGGCGGGCTTCGCTGTATAATGATATTAGATTGCTATTGAAACCGTATTTGAGAAGTGGGGTAACCAAATAATTGCATCTGGAGAAAATTGTGGTACATTTACGACCGATCGACATGGTGCGAGCCGCAGTGAAGTCCGGTAACGATGATCGCAGAAGTGTTGCTAATTACGTCAAGAATAAACACAAAGTAAAACTGACTAACGCCGTCATTGGCCGGCTGCTTTCCAGCATTCGCCGTGAACAGGAACGAGTGGCCATCACTCTGCTTACCGGTTCCACCGAGGATGGAGAAATTGTTGATAAGGCTGTATGTGGTGAAATCAACGCTCTCATCAAGAAACACGGTTTAGCTAAAGTGCAGGCGGCTGTTGAGGTTGCCGGGTGGTTCGTAGGATGACCACCGTCATCATTTTCTGGAATCACTACACTCGCCAGCACTATATCCGACTCCATTCCGGTACAATCGACGATACCGAAAAGGAAAGGCTCCTCAAGAGCATGTCGGCCGTAAATGCTGGCGAATTCGATTATTCGCATTATCCAAAGAATTGTAACATTTTATTTTTCCAGGAGTTTGAAAACCCAGACACAATTGGGGTATATTACAACATCAATGGTGATCGTCCCATCTATGACCTACTTCAAACCTGGGGCCGTGAACCAGAATACTACATCTGACTCCTCCGGTAGCCCCCAAAGATACGGTGGCTCTAACACGAGGGGAGGACGGCCATGGTCTATGAAGATAAGGCTAAGTTGCTGATGCTCAAGGCGAAGGGGTTGGATGACGGCCAGGAGGCATTTCTTGATCCGGCCACTATTGCTCTAGGGCTTAGCTTACTTAAGGAGATTATCGCCTTATATCGGTCCTGTCACCGGCCTGCAGCGATGACTGCCGAGAACATGCAACGTCCTGGTCTCGTTGCCAAACGACGGCTCCGGAACCTCATCGCAGCCCGTCAACTGCCGGAAGGCGTCACTGCTAAGCAAATGCACGCCGCGGCCCTAGAAGTGGGTAAGACGGTCACGGTAACTGATGTCGAAGAGATGTACGCTGCCGTCTAATCAACTATGGATACGCCACGGCCACGGTGATGAGCCGTGGCCGTGTTATTGATTACTTGCGACCAGTCCGCAGATAACTGTCGTGAGCATGCCGTGTTGAAGCGTGGTGCTGGTTTTTCCGCACATCGCCTCGCCATTCTCGCTGATCCTTACTGGCTAAATCTTCCAATTTCGGGTGGCTACCGTGTACTTGCATCCACTGCCCAGTCGAGGACCGAACCGTGGTGAACCCACCAGGGGCCATAGAGAATGGCCGCGATAGCAAGCCCATGTAATCGAATTTGGTGGAACCAGTTTTGTGGAACGATTCGTACCACGACGGAAACACGAAGTTAGCCACCTGAATACCGTTGTGCTGGAACCAATTGTCCTCAACTGGATCGCAAATCTCCACAGCGTGAGTTACTCCATCGCTGTTTACCGCACTCTTGCTGTTGTTCGGATCAACTCTGAACTCACCAAGTTCATGAGTGAAGGTTACTGTCACCGGGACTCCCTCAACCATCTCTGCCTTGGCAAAACACTTCGCTAGCGGGAACCCATCCGGAGTTTGGTCACGATAACCAAGCAATTGTTGGTTCTGATCTGGGTCGTCCATAATAACCAAGGCGTGAGTATTCGGTAGAATTACCTTGGTTGCAATCAGATTCGCTTGCACCCCAGGCCAGAACTGACCCAGGAGTTCGAGGTAATCCATCCCAATTCGGCACAATTCTTCGAGGGATATTCCTAGGTGCACGGTCGAGTGGTTCACGACGCTAATGTTTGTCATCGGCTTCCTCACAACGGGCGTTGGGGTGTAAAGACTGCCAGTACCCATCACTGCCCCGGTGTGGCCACCGTTGCCGTGAGTGGACGATCCACCTGCGTGGTCGGCAGTCCGGTTGCTTCTTTTATCGATTTTCCCAAAGAAAGCGGCCGGAACGCCTGATTTGTCCTCAGGCTTGGATACCGCTCTAGGACCGCATGGGTAGTGGTTGTCCGGGCAATCTTCATCAGTACATACTACTGTTGTCTGGCAAATACCTTTGTGACCGCAGTTGCCGCACTCGAATTTAATCTCGAATTTACATTTGTGGGTGCCGGTATTTTCCATAACTGGCTTCCCTTTCGGGACCAAAATGACTGGTTTGGTCTTGCCGATGACCTCGCTCCATAGAGCTTTTCGCTCGTCCAAGGTTAAAAATTTCCAGTTTTTGACCATAAGTCTGTTCTTGGCCCGAACATACTTGCTATTCTGAACTAGGGCTACTTCCTTTGCTTTGTCATAAAATTTCACCCGTTCCTCGTCGGAGTGTGAGATATTTTCGGCGTAGGTGCCGTTCCAGAATGCCGGGCGAACATTCATCTGGCGGAGTCTGGTATAGAAGTCGAGATCTTCGGCACCCCATCCCGATAGGATTTCGTCGTATCCACCGGCTTTTTTATAGTCCTTACTGTGGACTACCACCGTGCCGCACATTCCCCATTTGAGCGGTCCGGCAACGTAGTAGTAACCGTCAGTGAGGACCTTACGAATTTCGCTTAAGATGCCCGGTTTGACGAGCATGTCGGCATCCATGAACACCCACCAGCCTTCTGGAGCATACTTAGCACCAACGTTCCTAGCCCTAGCAAGATGGAATTTCTGTTCGTTGTGGACGCGAGCAACTCGTACACTCGGATAGGTCTTTTCGACCCAATTACCAACGTTCTGCGGGCAGTTATAGTCAACGACTACAATGTTGACGTTCTTCTCTTTGAGCCATTTTGGGAGGGTTTGTTCTAAGTGGTGTTTACGGCCTTTACAAGTGGTGATAATAGTGATTGGCGTCTTGTCGCTAACGCCAACGGGCTTATGGTCAGCGACCTTATGGGGATGGGTGACGGCGTAGGTGCCGTCGAAGTTGGGCGGTGCTACCCGCCACTGGCAGCCGACGTCAGTCCAGTTACCGAATTCGATCCCAAGCTTACGTAGGACATAAACTAATGAGAAGTCAGTAGTGAAGTAGCCGGTTGGTAGCCATGAGTTTAGAAATTTTTTGTCTGGGCAGAAATTCCAGTGTTTAGTCAGTTCGTCTGAAGCTAGGATACCAGAGTCGAGAATCTTCTTTGCGGCATCCTTACGAATGGCCTGACAACCACCTTGGATGTACTCGTGAGGATTGCCAATATTGTTATGGGTACCGGATACCGGGTACTTGGGAGATGACTTAAATGGTCGCCAGAATTTGGTGTCAGGGTCTACTTTCAAGATCCATTTCTTGCCATACTTGAGCCCTATTTCTATGGTCCTTTTCCACCACAGACCGCCACATTCTATCCGTTTGTAGTAACGGCCTAGTGTGTAGTCAGCGTTGTATTTCTTGCAGAGTTTTGGATAGTCGGGGTCATTCACGCCATCGCTGATAACGTGGAGCGGAGTCTTTGGATAGCACTTACGATAGTTCTGGAGGAAGAATTCTAGCTGTTTTGCCCCTTCTTCCGCCACGACCACTACTGTGCAGAAATCGTTGTGCATGATTCACCAGTAGGGACCGAGTGTACACGGCTGGCTCCGTTCGGAGCCAGCTTCACTGCATCTTTGGGCGAAACAGGTTTATAGCTTTGTAGTATAGCTCCAGAGGTTCACTAATGACCGCCGCCAGTCACTAGGTCAACTGGATACTGCCAATCCACTGCTTTGTCTTTGGTCACCCCGAATAGGTGCCATTTGTTGTCTGATTCGCGGCCGAGCACTTGTAGTGCCCAATCGTCATCTGTGATCATGGTCCCATTCAGGAGAATGCGAATCTTGTTGAGGCTATTGTCGGCGAAGGAGTGGAAGTGGCCGGTCATCACGACGTCGAATGGCGTCAGGGTTTTAGTGGTGGCCCATTTCGCTACTCGCTGCCATATACCGTACCAAGGGATTCCATTAAAAATCTTGATGTCGTGCCCGTGATAGAGTAGGTAGTTGTGGCCGAGAACGTTCACGCGGCGGAGGAAGGGGTTGACGCCACTTTTATTGATCCCGACCTGCACGTCACCCTTGAGTTTACCGCGGAGGTACTTGTAGGTCACAGTGTCCCAGGATGCGAAGTCGTGAGCGAACCGGCCGGAACGACCATGATTACCAGGCACCGTTTCGATCCGAACGTTACCCCAGATCTCTTTCATTTTCAAGAAGAACGGCGTTAGGATCTCGGTGATCTCTTCCGCCTGGACTTCTACGTTCGTTTCTACTTGATGGTGTGGTTGAGTTGGGTAAATCTCAGAGCCGTCGTTCACGTCGCCCAGCATACACACTACTAATTCGGTGATGTTTTTGCCAGCGAACGATTCTCGCCGCGACTGCATTGTCTCGGTAAGTGCCAGGATCTCAGTTTCAAACTTGTCCTGGTTAAATGAGTCGGTCTTTTTGCCGTAGTGTAGGTCCGTCATACACAGCACGGCGGCTTCCTTCGAGGCATCGTGTACCTTAGCCGAAGGAGTGGTCTTTTTGCGTGTGGCCACTGGTAGAATCCTTTTGGTACAGTTTGGGAGTGAGTAGCATGTTCGAGCCGTTCCTCTAGCGAAATAGTCACCTTCCCAAGAGCTTGTTATGGCACGATGAGTGCTATAACGCCCTAGCTTTGAGTAAACCGGGTAGCACAGGTGTGAAGGTTATATGAAGATTAAAATGTGTCAATCTGCAATAGCTGCTCTTTCAAGCGTTCAACCGCCGCGATCTCAATCTGGCGGATTCGTTCGCGGGTCAAACCCATGATCTCGCCGATCTCACGTAGAGTTAACTCGTCGCAATTTATTCCAAACCTCATGCGGATGACATCACTTTCCCGCGGTGGCAATTTGTCTATGAATTTGAGCATAGTCTCAATTTCGTCTGGTGAATAAAGACGTTCAGTCTGCTCCTTTGCCAACGTGTCTAGAATGTCGCCGTCATCTTCCTGCTGATCTGATGTGAAAGTTGCTTGTCGGAGTTGCTGGGCTTTCTTGACAAGACGAGTTTCCCTTTTGGTGAGACCCATTCTTTTGACGATTTGTGCTTCGGTTGGCTCAGGCTGGCCGGGGATGGTCATAGCATTTTTGGTTTTATTCCACTCTGTCAGCCGCCCGATTATATAGACTGGGAATCTGATGGTACGGCCGGTGTTGAACATCGCTCGTTTGATGCTTTGTTTGATCCAGAATGAAGCGTAGGTGGAGAAACGGGTGCCGTAAGCGGCATCGTACCCCTCTGCGGCTCGGATTAGTCCTAGATTGCCGTCCGCGATGAGATCAGCTAAGCTGGTACCGCGGCCTTGAAACATACGAGCAATATTGACAACTAATCGAAGGTTAGAACGGATCAATAGATCGCGAGCTTCCATGTCGCCTTCTGAGATACGGCAAGCTAATTCACGCTCCTGTTCTGGAGTTAGGAGAGGGGCCTTACTAACCTCTTCCAAGTAAAGTGAGAGAGGTCCGTCTCTTCGTCCATTCTGCATGATTACCTCCCAATTCATCTTTCGCCTTAGATACCAGTTTTCAGATACCAGCAGTAGTAATTCAACTACGTTAATCGACTGTGTGCGGGGCGGGCTGAGGATGGCTCGCTCATCGTTGTATTTAGACTGTATGACTTACAAACAACAAATCGTCGAAGCACTGGCAGAAGAACTACGCCAAATTCTAGATGACTGTAGCATTCAAACTCGTAGCGACCACGGCTGTTGGGAGGTGGTGGTCAGACGGGACGGTATTAAGGTCATTGAATGCACACTTACTAGCGAAGTCGGACCGCACAACAACGCTGACGAAGTGTACATTTCATACAATTGCGACTACGATCACGCGAGAGTTGAGGTCCTATCGGACCCGACTTGGATTGACAGATTTTTGAAAGAAGTTAACCATTTACGGACTACTACATGGACCTGTGTGAACCATCAAGTCCCAACGATTACCATTTGAAACATTTCATTTTGCATCCTTGTAGCTGGAAACCGGACACTCCGCATTTCCAACCCACCCACTACTACCGGGTAGTGCAGGCCATTAAGGAATATTGTGCCTGTGACAACTGGCCTGAAAGCCCATTATATCTTGAAGTAGCTGAAGACGTCGAGAACCCGACTGGCGACATCTTAGCAGTCATGCGTCATCAACCACATCCGTTGGATGACTACGAAGGGCACTGGGTGTGTTTCTGGAACGAAAAGATGTGGTTTACGAGGGAGGTTGAATTGACCCATCGTTTTAATGATGGCACCTACGCATTCCGGTCTTAAATAAAGACCAAAGATCAAAATAGCCCATTCTACAAGGTGTTGTCGTGACGCCCCAAGTGTCAGTAGTGATGTGCTTTCACAACCCAGGAAAATGGTTAGGAGAAGCAATCACATCAGTCATCTCACAATCTATCGCCTTAGAACTAATTCTTATTGATGACGCTAGTTCCGACGAATCAGTCGAAATCGCCCAGAATGCAGCCGACACTTATGGCATCAGATATTATCGCAATGAAGTGCACCAAGGGATTGGTTACTCTAAGAAGCGGGGCTGCAAATTGGCCCGCGGTGAGGTTATTGCTATTGTCGATGGAGACGACGTTCTGGAGCCATATGCCTTTGAGGAGATCCTCCTGGCGTACAAGGAGGACTTCCGGCGGCGGTTCATTTACACTACCCATATGCGATGTGACGCCGAACTCAAGAATCGGCGGCGAATGGCTTGGGTGAAACAGTATCCGGTAGACGGATCAATTGCCACCGGCACAGATGTAGTTAGTGCGATGTTAACTTTTCAACGGTCATTATATCTAGAAACCGAGGGATACACGACCGAGCAGAGAATGGCCACAGACAAGCATTTAGTGTCTCGTTTCGAAGAATTGACACTGCCGCACTTCGTCAATAGTGCTCCCTATCTATACAGGGTGAATCGGTCACCTGAAACAATTTCATCATCAGCAGAATATTACGCTAAAGTACGTCAATGGGCCACAGAGCGGGAAGCTGGCATCTCAATCATTATTCCGTATTACGACCGCAAAGTGGCTCTTGGTCGTGCATTCAAGAGCCTAAACAGAGCGGTAACTCTGTCACCTTTTGAAGTCGTTTTGTCTTGCTGGAAGGACTGCGATATTACGCCTGGTGACGGAGTACAGGTACTAGTGGATACTGAGTCGCCATCGTTCAATCGGGGGCGACTCCTGAATCGTGGGGCAAGGGCCGCAAAATACCGTCGGTTGTTTGTGATGGATGCGGATATGACCATCGATGAAGGCTTCTTTCTGGAGTTCGAGAAGAATGTTGGTTACGGGCGGGCATGGTTTCCGATCTGCCGGAACACTGAACCTCAACCTAATACTGATGAGGATTTATTTCTCAAATGGGGCTATGGCATGGTGGGGATAACCAAACGGGATGCTATGCGAGTTTATGGTTGGCCAGAATACGGTGAGTGGGGAGCAGAGGACGATCTGTTCTTTTACAAAGTCCGCCAGACGGTCACGGTGGCCCTCCGGAGCCGCTGGGTTGGCCTAGTGCACCATGCTCACGGTTACGGTGGGAACCATGCCGATAGCCCGGAGAGAGAAGCACGGAGAACCCGTCTGCGGGCCGATAAAGAGGCGTTCGACAGAGCTTGCGGCTCTCTTTTGTAAGAAACGCGAACCTTGGTGTTATAGCTTGTGTCATGTTTAGTGAAGCGACGATCTCGAAAAGTCGATGTGACGCGAGAACCTGAGCGACGTATTTAAGAGCGACCCGGTTCACGCAAACCTAGGGTGTCAAGGGTCAAACAGGACTCTTGGCTTTCTGACTCAGAGTCACCCATGTTCAGCACACAGATAAGTCTGAAGTGTCTGACAGCCGCTACCAAAGGGCGGTCGGGTGGCTCGCGTATTCTCCTCGCGGCCTCCCTAGATCTGTTAACCCAACTGAATAAGTTGGGTACCACGGATCGCCAGCATGAGCAATTTGAAGCTCATGGCTCAGGGCGGCACCGAGGGATCTAAGAAGACGCAACCTTCCCAAGATCCTATAACTTAGTGCCGCCCGCAATTCCCAAACCAGGGGTGTTGCGAGGTTAACTGCTCTTTGACAATCTAAGGCCCGTTCGTCTAGCCCGGTTTAGGACGCCGCTCTTTCACGGCGAGAACGTGGGTTCGAATCCCACACGGGTCACTGCCAAAGGTATTGTGAGCGGATGCTCACACTTAAAAATGCAACCAGAACCAACTGGACCAGCAACGAACTAGACAACCTTCGCCAATGGACTGCAGAAGGACTTACCAGAGAAGAACAAGCAAAACGGCTTGGACGCAGCAAAACAGCAGTAGGAAACAAACTCCGCGAGCTAAAACTAGTCCCACAAGCCGGATTGTGGTGGCGAGAGCCAGAAATCACTCTCCTTAAAGAACTAGTCGCGGCAAAGAAAAAGCCGGCCCAGATCGCCCAAATGCTTAGGCGATCACCACGCTCAATACGAGTGAAAATCGAGCAGCTAAAACTGCTCCCACCGATACAGTATTGGAAAGAGGAAGAATACCAGAAACTACGCCAATGGGCGAATGAAGGACTCCCAATCAAGAACCAAGCGGAGCAGTTGGGCAGACCAATCTCCGCGGTTCGCGACAAGATCAGTCGATTGGGTTTAGGCAAAGACCGAACCTGGAAACCTGAGGAGGACGAGAAACTCAGGGAACTTCACAAAAAAGGATTCAACAACCAAGCAAAAGCGAGCATCCTCAAAAGAACCTACTACGCCGTGAGGCGAAGGGTATTGGGACTAAAGCTCGGTCGAGGACCAACTAAACCGTGGACTGCCGAGGAGATCAAGAACCTCAAAAAATGGGTGGCAGAAGGAGAACTTCGCAAAATAATAGCAAAACGACTAGGCCGCTGCCAGAGCGTGGTCAAGAACAAGATTACTGAACTAAGAATCGGCAGACCATATAAAGCTCACCCCTGGTCCAAGGATGAAGAGAATGCTTTGCGGGCTTACAAAGCTGAGGGCATCGAAATCATAGAAATGGCGCAGCGATTGAACCGGAGCCGTTCGGAAGTGCGGGGGAAACTTGCCCGGCTCGGTTTAGTGACAAAGCGAAAACCGTGGATGAATAAGGAACTAAAACTGATCCGCCAATGGATTGACGAACGGGTGCCAGGGCCGGAGCAAGCAAAAAGGTTGGGCAGGACTTATGCGGCTTGGTTTAATGCAGTGAAGCGGTTCGAACTGCGGGAAGAGCCGTTCAGCCACTACGACGCGGACTTGCGGGCCGCGGTGATTGAATTGGTGCAACGGGGGTTAAACCAGAAGCAGATGGCCGCCACACTGAATAAAGCCCTTAGTACGATCGGTAAGGTCGTTAGAGAGTTGGAGGAACGCGGTGTCGTGAGGAGGGTGAAACGGAAAGGCCCCTACTTCGTGACAAAAGAGTGGTCGTGAAGCTGTCCTCGTGGTGTAACGGAAGCACGAGAGTCTACGGAACTCTTAGTGAAGGTTCGAATCCTTCCGGGGATACTCAGCGGCGATTGGTGATCCTGTGAAGAACAGAGGCTCTAAACAGGAGGAATACCATGAAGACGCTGTTCGTTTGGGAATCGGTATCGGGCTTGACGGAGAACTACCACGACGGGGGAGGGGTGCTGGCGATCGCAGACAACCTGGAGTTCGCTCTGGGACTGTTGGCGAAATCGGTACCAAATCCGAAAGGGTGTGAAGCGTTCAAGCAATCTCCGGATTTCACGGCTCCGGTCGTGACGAACGAGGATAGGGTAATGATTTTTCCAGACGCGGGATGCTGCTAGTGGGCTTCCTAGGGGTTTAGGCCCCGATGCCGGCATAGCACAGTGGTAGTGCACTTCATTGGTAATGAAGTGATGTGGGTTCGATTCCCACTGCTGGCTCTGACTGCGGGTGTAACTCAGTGGTAGAGTACCACGTTGCCAACGTGGTTGTCGAGGGTTCAAATCCCTCCACCCGCTCTGAAGGATGGTGGTGAAATTAGACAGGTTTATCGGGAACCTCAAGAAAAACCCGAACCGAAAGCGTCCGCCGGGCGTCCGTGATATACGATGGAAAGCGATGCTCCGCTGGTTCGACAAGAGAAAGGAATTTGGCGAACCGTTAGTTTTTGGACTTATGCTACGGTAGAACTCTAGATCTTTGACAATTTGGATCACTTGCTGCCGATGTAGCACAATTGGTAGTGCAGCGGTTTTGTAAACCGCCGGGGAAACCCACTGCAGGTTCGAGTCCTGTCATCGGCTCTTTTTTGTGTTGGGTCAATGTGATGAAAACTGAGATTGCCGATATAGGCATTATAGCCGCATAGCTGGCAGCTGCTACCACAGTAGCGAGTGATCCAAGTGCGAGCTTTGGCTCGCCAACGTTGAGTAGACTTGTACTCAATCAGTGACGGTTCGACGCCCTTGTAGTGTAGTGGAAGCACACGACCCTCCGAAGGTCGTAGGGAGGTTCAAATCCTCACAGGGGTACTGCGGTCGCCGATGGCGGCAATCGGCATGGTTGAAATCAGGGTGGATGGGGTTCGAGTCCCTCGTTGCCAAGGTGCCTCCTGATTGGGCGGTTCGAATCCGCCGCCGCACCGGTTAACCAAGAGCCCAGTCTCTTGACACAGAAGACTGAGCAAGCTTTCGGTGTACTATGACGAAGGATCAGAAACGGCAGGAACTAAAAGCCGCAGGATGGCGGCGAACTGATAGAGCGAACAAAGAATTGTGGACTCCACCATGGGTACCGGCAGTTGGAATGCAACCATTGCCGATCATGTTGGAATCGGCTCATCGCCGATTACGGCGGGGGAGGAACTGAGATGGTGAGTGGTAAACGCGGGGGCTGCAAAACAAGCCCCCATATGTCAACGGCAGACGGACCGCCTTTTAAGCGGTAGATCTCGGTTCGAATCCGAGTGGGGGTACTTCACAGAACCGTCAGTTAAACCGAAAGGAAAGGCGAAAAATACTGCAGCTACAAATGTGCAAATTCAGGTAGAACACAAAAAGCTGTTTGGCCGTCGAATTTGCCCGAATTAGTTGCTAGCTCTTCTTTAAGTGCTGTTGGCCAGACACTAGGTGTCTCCCACGCGGCAGTAAAGAAGCGATTAAAGAACCATCACGGAATTGCCCCTGTAGCTCGAAGGGCGAGCAACTGTCTCTTAAACAGTGGGTGAGAGTTCGATTCTCTCCGGGGGCACTGCGGTAGTTGGTAACGTAGCTCAGCTGGTAGTAGCGTCTTACCTCTTAAGCAGAAGGTCGCCGGTTCGATCCCGGCTCGCCCCACTGAGAACTATGGAAGAACGATACGAGACACTGGAGGCGATAACTGACGGAATCCAGGAAGAGTTACGGAAGCGATACCCGCTCCTGGAGGTTATCCGGTACAAGCTGGCGGCACCAGGGTTCAAGCTTGGCATCACGCACCTTGGGCAACTGTGGCCGCGAGAATTTGCGGTGAAGGTGACGGCGATCGGGCTTCTGGTGGACGAGGATGACCCAGAACCCCCAGCCATGCATCGGCGGGTGGCAACGATAGAGTATAATGATCCGAGGATGCTGGAAAGTCTGTTCGAGGTAACAGATAAGTTTGTGGTAGATGGAAGATTGGTTGAACGTTGGTAGCGTAGCTCAGCAGGTAGATGCGTCTCGCTGAAAACGAGAAGGTCGCCGGTTCGACTCCGGCCGCTACCACTAAGGGCCTTGGCCCTGTTCTTTGACAACTTGAGTAGTGTCAATTTTACCCGTCCCCTGTTAGGATGGTGGGGGACGGGTTTTAAATCCGGATGTAGCTCAGGTGGTAGAGCGTCACTCTGATACGGTGAATGTCAGTGGTTCGACTCCACTCATCCGGACTGTTTGTGATGCCGGGGCTGGACGGCTAGGCGGTTGCCTGCAAAGCAACATTAAACAGGTTCGACTCCTGTCGGTATCTTTACAAAGGTAGATGACTGAAGCTCGTTGAGAGCAGTGATTCTAGGAGCAGTTTGTTGAGATTACACCTAGATACCCTAACTGGTAAGGGACCGCTCTGTTAAAGCGGCGTAATCCGGCTCGACCGGTATCCAGGTTCGACCCCTGGTCTAGGTGCTATGGTGCTGTAAGGCGTGAGGGTTAAGCGGCGAGTGTAGACATCTTAACCCCCTTCTCAGTAATGAGATTGCTAGGTAACACTCGGCAGCACCATAATACTGGGGTCGGAAGCTCAATGGTCGAGCAGCGATCTCATAAATCGTTGGAAGCGAGTTCAATTCTCGCACGACCCATTTTACTGCGACTATGATGTAACGGTAGCATATAACCTTCCCAAGGTTATTGTGGGGGTTCAAATCCCTCTAGTCGCTCTCATTGCCGGGTCGTCTAATTGGTAGGACACCAGACTCTGACTCTGGGTGTTGCAGGTTCGAGTCCTGCCCCGGCAACTCGCGGTATTGTGTAACGGAAAGCATAGCTCCTCTGGAGGGAGAAGGTCCCCGCTGCTCGGGGTGCCGCGACCATTTAATGCTTGAATCTACGATACTCTTTTAATGATGAATCATATAGCTCATCATTAATCTCGATGGCAGATGGCACACAATAGGTCACATTTATCAAGTTCAATGATAACTGATGACCATATTTTTAGACGTAATTTAGTCCAGTCGCATAATTTGGTATTTTGGTCTCGATGATGAAAGTCGAAATGAGCAGGATGACCAATGTATCCACACTTGTTGCACTTGCCTCCTAGATATTGAACAGCTTGTTGTTTTCGTAGAGCCCACCTTCGCATCTGGGCTTTATAGAAACATTGCTTGCAATAATTTCTTACTTTGTGTTTACCATATGGGGGCACAAATTCTGATTCTAATTTTGGCAAGTAACACTTGATGCATGTTCTCGTCATCGGGTTCCCGGGGCTCGGGTGGATAGGCATCCGTCTTCTAAACGGAATAATGAAGGTTCGATTCCTTCCGGGAATATTTTGATTAGAAAGCGACTTTCTAAGCTACTTGGAGTTGATGATTGCCTTCATCGACGGCCGATGTGCCAAATGTAACGCACGTATTGGCTGGAGCGGAACCCTCAGGGACAAACCGCCCTGCCATAAATGTAAGCACAAGCCGACTGAGGCTGAGCTAAAGGAGTTAGAAGAAGTTGAACGGAAGCTAGAGGCGATGGAGAAGGAGCTATTAAAGGACTAGATGGTGTCTGCCACAGCCTTGCGGAGCTACTGATATACTCCGTTTTGGTGCCAGGATGGCGTTGGTTGATCTCGGCCCTTTCGTCTAGCCCGGTTTAGGACGCCTCGTTCTGGCCTTCTAATCCGACGGTCGTGGGTTCGAATCCCACCGGGACTATTGACCTGAGGAACTCATGAATATCGACGACGCTGCACAATCACTGGATCGGAAATTGAAAAGACACCCGCTTTTCACAGCAGTCGGGGTCGGAGAAGAGAACGGTAGTCCAGCCCTGTTTCTGTACGTTAGCGATCCGAAGCGATTCAGCCTAGGTGACCTTAAACACGGCTACAACGGTTTCCCGGTCCTGTTAAGGAAGATGGGAACGCCGAAATTGGCAGTAGGTGTGAAATGAAGCTCGTAAGTTGGGAGAAGAAAAAAGATGACTATTTGCTAACTTTCGAGACTGAACCATGCGGGTTGTTGCGGCTCCTGGGTGCATGGTTCCGATCGGCCCTGTGGCCATATTGTTTGTGACAGCCATAACGATGATGGTTGTCCTCTTTGTGAAGACGGTCCTGTGGGCGAAATGGTATAGCCGGCGAGTTCAGAACTCGTTGTCTCCCTGTGGTATGGGATACTGTCGGTTCGAGTCCGACCAGGACCACTTGATTTACTGCTCGGTGCCGGTTCGCCACAAGATGATGGCAACCGTGAGGAAGAAAGATGGAACTGCGTCACGTTGACGACTTCAAGCAATGGTTGATTGACAACCCGGACGCCCAAGAATTCGAGGTTGCTCGACAGATTTGGCTTCTTAGCCATAAACTGGCGGGTCGGTATCAACCTTGGCCGAACTGCAAACTCTGTGGCTGTCGTCCGCCAGGAACAGTGATGATCCACGACGAGTTGTGGTTGTCGATTGCGAACAAGGAAGACGTGCTCTGTCACCATTGTATTGAACAATTGCTGGAACGTCCGCTGACGTTCTCAGATTTGAAACCTTGCGGGGCTACTGATATGCTCCGTTTTGGTGCCAGGATGGCGTTGATTTCGGCCCCATCGTCTAGCCCGGTTAGGACGTCTGGTTCTCAGCCAGCAAACGAGGGTTCAAATCCCTCTGGGGTCACTGCTCTGTTCGTGGATCGTACCTGATGGTTGACTAAAGCGAGCAGAGCAAAATGGGCGTGAATTGGTTTCGATTGGTTGCGGAAGAATGATGGCGGCGTGCCGCGGTTCGAAGCAGTTGGCCGCGTTACCAAAATGCTTTGCCACGTAACTGTGGAAGCTCCTGTCTCCCTCGCTGCGTAAGCGAGGCGGACTCCCCAAGTCTGGTCCTGAACACGGGGATGTCTGACGCAATCAGGGCAACAATCACCCCCATACACCGCTAGGGGGTGGGTGAGACTGCAGCGGTCGCAGCTACTCAGGGTTGCTCAGGCACCAGGGGTGGAACAAGACGGAACTCTGTGATGATTGAGGGGTTAGCCCCCATGATTCCCGGAGGGAAGGTAAGCCAGAGCTACGCACGTAGAAGTCTCATTCAGAAGTTACCAAGACTCGGGTTCGATCCCCGACACGTCCACTATAATGTTCGATTCCGGTTACCTCCATCAAAATAGTATGGAGGTAACCGGAACATGCCAAAGCTTACCACCGTTGGCCTTACTATCCAACCAACTGTTGTCACAGTGGTCTATGAACATCAAAAACCAAGACCTGTTAGAAGCGGCTAAAATTGTCGATCAGACAACCGCCACTTACATCAAGAATCTTCCAGCTACTGTAGAGAAGATGCTTAACATGGCAGTGTACAACCTGCTAGGGCTGGCTGAGGACTACAACGGCAAGCTTAAGATCGACCACTGCAACGGCAACCGCTCCTTCATCACTAAGGTCGTCGAAGAGCAGTGTAAGTCCGCGATCGCTGACAAGATCGCGCCGGTGGTAAACTGCGCTCTCACGATGATCGAGAAAGATAAGGAAGCTTTAGCTGCCATCGCCACAGATGCGGCGCGTCAATACCGGCACACATTGGCTGGGGCGGTGGATAAGAAAATTCGGGAAGCGGCAGAGGCGAGAGCGGCTAAGGTGGTTCAAGCTCTGGAGGAGATCGACCTCGCTGGGATTTTCCCGATAAACACTGATGAAGAAGATCCGGAGTCTTTTCAGACTGACCTTGGTCATGCCATGCTTGAAGAGTTGGCCAAGCGTACGGTCGAGAATGGAAAAGCTCCTAAGATTCGGAAGGTTGGTAAGACGTATATCATGGACGATTGACTGCCCGTTGGTGTAATGGTAGCACAACCGTCTTTGGAGCGGTTAGCTCAGGTTCGACCCCTGGACGGGCAATTGTATGAGAGTTAATCAGCCGATAATGGATGGCCTCAACGAGGAACTGGTTAAGGCCGGTATTGGATATAGTCACGATCTTGTGATGTCACGTCCTTATGGGATGGTTGCTATTACTCAAGACGATGGTGATCTTATAATTAACTGCGTTGGTGTGGTCACAGCCAACAACTATGATTGCTAATGAATTTGGTGTTAGCGATCAGGCGGTTGCAAAATGGTGCCGCAAATTGGGAATTTTGAAACCTGGACCAGGATATTGGTCTAAAAAGCGAGTGTAGCTCAGTGGTAGAGCCCTGGTTTTCCAAATCAGTCGTCGTGGGTTCAATCCCCACCACTCGCTCTGTTAGTGTTCTGGGGACCAAGCTAGCTGTTGTCGGTTCGAGTCCGTGTACCCGCACTGCCTATTCGGAGAATCGCCGTGGTAGTTGTCCTGCAGTAGTTTTACGACCGACGCGATGTTGGAATGATGCAACCGGCCGTCAAGAGCATCAGCAGCGTCTTCGGGCCGTTCACTGAGGAAGAGTCTACCAAGGCTTGGCTCGCCAGTGCCCAGTCTGTGGATAGCTGGGTGACTTTCGAGTACGAAATTAAGGAAGTAATCCCTCCTGGTAATGCGGGTGTGGTGTAGTGGTAGCACACAACCTTGCCATGGTTGTAGCGGGGGTTCGAATCCCCCTACTCGCTCTGTTGGTGTCTGGGGACGTGGTGAAATGGTATCACTGGACTTTCGCGAAGTCCTATTGGGGGTTCGAATCCCCTCGTCTCCACTGTGTACGAGGCCGATACGGTTTGCGGCACTAGGTTGTGACCCTAGGGTGCGAAAGCACATGCGGATTCGAATTCCGTCGTACACCCTTAATAAATTGCTCTTGATCTGCCACAAACAGCTATGAGCGATTTCGATAAAGCAACGGTCCAAGGCGTCTACCGCCTCCTGCTGGACGAATACCCGCATGATGGTGGGGTAGTGGTGTGGCGGGACCCCGATGAAGGTCATCGGGTCGTCCTCGACAACCCCAAACCGACCCCGACCGGCACGCGAACAGAGCGGATCAGTGTTTCGGTCCTGCCGCCCGTGATGGGGTTGTACAATCGGGATGGGCAGATCGCTTGGTACGAGCTAGCGAACCCCGCCTGCTTCGATCAACTGATCGCCGACGTTAGAGCTTACTTCACTGCCACTGGTTGACTTGCCACAGAAAGCTGTGTTAAGAAACCGGAGGCACCATGAATCTCTTCGTCCTAGACCGTGATCCAGTAGTGTCAGCCAGGATGAACTGTGATAAGCACGTCAACAAGATCATCCTAGAAGCCGTGCAGATGATGAGCCTCGCTCACATCGTCCACGGCACCACCAACGCCAGCATCGGCGGGGTTGAGACAGAACTGTGGAACGCCAAGACGCACAAGAACAACCACGTTTCCATCTGGGTACGTGAGACGACCGGCAACTACGAGTGGACGGCCCGGCACGGCCTGACCCTCTGCGAAGAGTACACCGATCGGTACGGCAAGGTGCACAACTGCCAGTCCCTGATGAACTGGCTGGCCCTCAACCTGCCGCCGATCCGACAAGCGGGTCTGACGCCTTTCCGTCAGGCGGTAGCGGATGACTGCTACCACCAGGACCCGGTGACCGCCTACCACCTGTACTACGTCAGGTACAAATCCGGGTTCGCCAAGTGGCGGACTGGTAATGTACCAGACTGGTACATGAGGTTGATGCTGAGCGAGCGTGGTGAAACGGTGGATACCACGCCCGCCAAGGCGTACGTGAAGATGGTGAAATCCGCCGCGTGATCTAACCGGTCAACCAAGAAAATAAGGAGGACTACCATGCAGACCATGGGGCTCCTGAAAGAGGGGTGAATCATGCCAGCTGTTCTAGACCAGCCGACTTTGGTTCTCAACAAGAACTGGACCGCCATTGGCGTCGAGCCGGTGCGGGATGCAGTTACCAAAGTCTGCTCTGAGAACGCGGTGATCCTTGATCCCCACGACTTTCAGACCTACACTTGGGCACGGTGGAGCGAGTTAGTGGCTGAGGAGGGCGGCGACGTTCTCCACACCGCTGGTGGACGGTTTCGTGTTCCGGACATTATCATCCTGAACCACTACGAAAAGGTCCACTCTCGCAACTTGATGTTCAACCGGCGCAACTTATTTGCTCGTGACAACAACACTTGCCAATATTGCGGCAAGCGGATGGCTTCGAGCAATTGCACGATGGATCACGTGATTCCGCAGTGCCAGGGTGGTCTAAGCACCTGGGATAACTGCGTGATCGCTTGCGTGGATTGCAACGTCCGAAAGGGCGGACGCACTCCGCGACAGGCTGGGATGAAACTGATCCGCAAGCCCGTGAAGCCCAAGTGGAGTCCGATGTTCCGCACGCGAGTTATCAAGCCGGTGTGGGGGAAGGTTCTTCCGGACCTTGACACCCTAATCAGCGAGATGTACTGGCAGGTAGAACTCCAGAAGTAACGCTTGAACCCTCCGCCGTATTGGGCAAACATGCGGCGGAGGGTTCAAATGAAGAACAGCGAACGTACGGTCGAGATCAAACGTCTCCGTAGCGAAGGTAAGAGCATCCGAGAGATCGAGAAACTGTTGGGGTGCTCAAGATCAGTGGTGTCTTACCACTGTAAGGGCACCCCGCGGATCGCTCAGAAACACAGTACGGCCGGGACGGAAGGGAACAGAAGAGCATGGCAGAGCTGGGTGGCGACGGTTGTGCAGTCTGCTAAAGAAGAGTGGCAGAGAATGCGGGGCGATCCGGCATTCATGGGATTCCTTGGTCTGTATTGGGGCGAGGGTGGGAAGGCTACTAAATCGATCGCTAGCGTCACCAACAATGATCCTCTGGTGATCGCAGTGGCCTGCCGGTGGTTTCAGCGGTTGTCTGATCGCACCCCATTCGCTCAAGCCGTCTACTACGCTTCACATGATGTGGAGGCTTGTCGAACCCAATGGGAAGCGGTTCTGCCTGGGGTGAAGCTGATTCTCAAGGCAAACGCAGACAATCGCAGCAAGGCTAAGTGGTGCCAACGTTGTCCCTATGGTCGCTGCAAGTTGTCGGTGTGCGACTACCGGCTCTACTGGCGGCTGATGACTTGGTTGGACTGTTGGAAGGAAGAATTGTCTCGTGACGCTGCTGGGGTGGCGGCTCGACTGTCGATTGAGTGAGATGGGTTCGATCCCCATACGAGACGCTGTTTTGGCTCTATGGTCCAGTGGTCTACGACGCATGGTTGTCAACCATGAAACCGGGGTTCAATTCCCCGTAGAGCCGCTTATGATTCGTACCAAGAAAATGCCCGGCCTCAAGGAACTCCCTAAGGTCGAAGGCGACATCCTCGCCGGCATAACCACCGAACTCATGGACCTCGACCCGCTACTGCGGCCGGTGTTCCACAAAGGCATCGGCGAGAAAGTTCGCCGTTGTTACCAAATCCGTGATGAAGACCGGAAGATCGCTTGTGGGGTCTACCTCAAACGACGGAAAGTCGAAATGCTCCACATCGCCATCTACGGCAACGTGGTGCACGCCGCCTACGAGTGGAAAGAGATCTACATTCCACCTAGGCCGGTTCCCAACAAGCCAGGATGGGTCTACCGGGGTCGCCGCGATGAGAAGCGTGACGACTGGAAGACCGACATCCAGGACCCGCAACAGTTCCGGCGGTTCATCGAACGGGCGACAGACATCCTTAAAGAGAGGATAGCCTACCTGGAAGCACGCCGGCAGAAAGCAGCGACTCAGCGAGAGGAACGGAAACGGAACGCCGAGATTGCGGCTGAGGCTCATGCTCGGTGGCGGGAACGGTGGGAACGGGTTCAGGCTGACATGTACGTGATCTAAGGGGGATTAGCTCATCTGGTAGAGCGTCTGCATGCATGCATGCAGAAGGTAGGGGGTTCAACTCCCCCATCCTCCACTCGTCTACGCAGGGGAAACCCTGGGGTTGCGAAAGGCAAAGGGAGATAGTGGCCATAAGGCCCGGAGCCTCTAGCAGTTTACCATTAGCTTAGTGGTAGAGCGGCCCTCGCAAGGGGTGCGGCCGGGTTCGAATCCCGGATGGACTAGACGAACTTCTTGGCGGTTGCAGTTCGCGTGAAACGGGGGCTGCCCTCTACCCTGCCCTAAATCGCGGACGAAGAGAGGGTCAACCGTCATTCGCCGGGATGGTGGAACTAGGTAGACACAGCAGACTTAAACTCTGCCGCCAAAAGCATGGGGGTTCGATTCCCCCTCCCGGCACTGGCGTGGTCTTTAACGGGAGATGATCGTGTAATCTATAGTACGTGAGCCACAACGTCGGGACGGTCGCCAAGGGAGTTTAGTGTACTACCCGGCTCCGACGCCGATCCACCCCAGTTCTAGTCGTAGAACGGCACTCTGTTCCCCGCGGTATTACACCGCAACCCATTGCCAATGGGTGGGTACAGGGGCCTCGCGGATGGCATTGAGTCTTTGGATAAGACGATGCCTAGCCTGAAAAGCGAATGGCCGCGAGTGGTGGACGATAAACAACCGACGGAACACTACTACTGAACGAGAGAACATCATAAAGGTGTTGTAATTGAACACCCCTTTGGAGGATCTCTCGATGGCTGACACCGAACGTAAGACCTATCCGACAGACGCCAACAAGGTCAAGCCGAATGATCTCATGGCGATTATCCACTACGTCAGGGTAGCACAGATCTCTCCGACTGCTGATCGGATGCAAGTGACCCCCGTCAATGGGAATGGGCAATCAATTGACGTGATCGGCAAGGAACTCATCACAGCAGCATTCTCGGCCGACTACTTCGCCGAGGAAGTGACCACGACGATGACGGACGTGGCCCAGAAGCTCGTTGAGAGCCACAACCGGCCTTTGACCGTTTGCTTCGTCAAACAGCCCGCAAAGGGCGAAGAAGAGGGCGAGGAGCGGGTTCTCCGAGGCCGCCTGCTCTCCCATGAGGCTCTGCTGGGTAGGTCCTATGTTGAGGATATGGACAAACCAGAGAAAGACCGGGTGCGGTTGGTAGACCACCGTACAATCAAATGGCTCGTAGTTGATGGAGTCAAGTATAAAGTGAAGGGGAAGAAATGACTAACGACGTGCTGTTAGAAGCACCTGACCCATCCCTGCCACTGCACGTGACCCTCCGGATTCATGGGTATCAGGAAGAGCGCGCTATGCATCTTCGGCCTGTTCTCTATGATGCTACTGGAGAGACTGAGCTTGAGGATCAACGCTTAGCTGCTCCCTTACTGATGAGGGTTATGAGCCAAGCTGGAATTTCGAGTGCGGCGAGGAAGGGGTGATGTAGTTGGGGGCGGTGGATGGTTTGGTATTGTGTGCCGCTATTTGAGCCTGGATTCCCCCTTTATTTTCAATGGAATGTAATGTACTTGTACATTTACGGGACTGGTTACAAGAAAGAGTTTGAGTCGGTGTTGCCCGAGATGGCGTTCGACTGCTGGTGTGACCACGATCGTCATCTGACGGAGTATAAAGGCTATATCAACGAACGCTTGAAACCGCATGTGTTGGCGGCGTTTGATTTGTTGGGGTGGACGAACGATCAGAAGTGGAAATTCGAGTTCAAGGCGCACTAGCGGAACCCGGACCCAGAACGAGTCCAACCGCGGGTTGAGGACATGACAACTAGCTGGAACCGACCAGTCGTCACTGACCTGCAAAACATTCTGTCCTTGGTGGTATGCGCCGAGGACTACGGGTATGGCGACGACGTATTTATGGATGCGATAGCCGGACTCGTTGGCCGGTGGGTGACGGACGAGGAGGTCGAGGGGTATGTGTCCCAGTTCATTACGCCAGAATTTGTCACCCGTGGGTATGGGGAGGAAGACGCCGAAGTGAAGCGGGGCATCATCATTCGGTGGCGGGACACCTACTGTACTAGGCCGTCGTGACCGAATTGTCACGCCATGAAGATCGTCGTCGCCGAGTATTGGCCGATTGGATAACGGAGGTCAGGCAGATATTGGTTCGCTGCATCGCACTGCTAACGCGAGCCGGTTAATCCCGGTCAGAGTTCGATTCTCTGGGCCTCCGCTGTTGATTTGAATCTGACATTAGCTTAATGTGGATGTGGTGGAACTAGGTAGACACGCAAGCTTGAGGAGCTTGTGCCGCAAGGCGTGAGGGTTCGATTCCCTCCATCCACACTGTCAACCGGCTACGACTAATGATACTCCGGCGCGCCCCTCCGGAGTTGTAATACCTGTCGCAGTGACCGCGAATGGGGCCAGGGTCCAGAAATGGGCTGTGAGTCGGTCTGGTTGACTTATGGAGAGTTGGCAGAGCGGTCGATTGCACCCGTTTCGAACACGGGAGTGCCGGAAGGCACCAGGGGTTCGAATCCTCTACTCTCCGCTGTTAGTATGGAGCAGATCCGAACGGTTAGGAGCCTCGTTGGAAGCGAGGTGCAGGGTTAACAGCCCTCAGTCGGTTCGACTCCGACCTGCTCCGCTAATAAGGATTGATAGCCTTGGCAAAATACTTTAGTAATAAGAAATAACGGAGAGTTGGCAGAGCGGTAATGCAGCGGTCTTGAAAACCGTAATGGAGAATATCCATCCAGGGTTCGATTCCCTGACTCTCCGCTCGTAGGGACTTAGAAGTAAACATATTATGAGAGGGCTCATAATATGCGACTCTATATGATCGCCGAAGGACCTGGTAATACCCTCAAACCCCTCTTGGGGAAAGGTCGTTACCGTCAACTCAAGAATTCACTAGGCTTTATGCCTGGGAAGAAAGTCAAGCACTCTCTCCGCGTCGGAGCTACTGCCGCCAAAGCTGGCCTCGCCCCCGAAGACGTGGAAGCGGCCATTATGCACGACTACATCGAGCGGGGTGGTGATCTTGGAGTTCTTCAGAACCTGCAATTATCGCCGCGGGCAATGCGTGTCATCCAGATGCTCTCCATCTCCGAGAAGACACCCGGAATGGATGACACCAATGAGGTCCAGCATCACGTTGAGCAGATGCTCCACGACCGGACGATTCCTCAACATGAGAAGGACGTGGCGATTATCGTGAAATGCTCGGATAGGATTGACAACTTGTCCAAGAGGATTAAGGCTAGGAAACTAAATCCGAACTACAAGGCAGCTTCTATTAAGTTGTTGAACACGTTGCTTGGTAACTTTAAGGGCGACCCAGAACTTGCCCGGCACATTCAGAAAAAGGTTGGTAAACTCAATTTGAATGCCGAAGTGCCAGTTGCTTGATGTTTTGTTAGTCGTTCCAGTGAAGCCGCAAGTTTTGTAAGTGATGGGCCGGGAGCACCAAGGTGGCGACTCTGCCTTGCAAGCAGATAGACATGGGGTGTTAGCTCAGTTGGTAGAGCGACTGATTTGCAATCAGTAGGTCATGGGTTCGATTCCCCTACACTCCACTTGATTTTTAGCGGGGTGGCTGTGATGCATAGTCCTGAACAAAATGGGCACTATTTCCTGTATCATGATGACATGATTAGGCTGTGTGTCCACGATTCGTCGCTCGGAGACTCTCTTACTAGTTTGCGACGAGTGTAGTAACCCGATGTAGCTCAACTGGCAGAGCACTTCGTACGGTCCATTCTATGAGAGAGTTTTTAAAATCGCCGCGGTTCGTATTTTCATTTCGTGGAGCCACCACCGATGAAATTGCTGCCTTCGAGCCGCAGTTTTGGTTCCGATTAGTCAGCCGGCGGGGATGGAGACGGGTTAAACTAGAAGTCGCTGACGATGGCCTGGAGATACCAGGTGCTGAACCTATTCCGGTACAAATCGATCTTGGCGATTTGAACAACGCGGTCCAGTGGAAACCACAAGAAATGCTGGATGGTTGGTGCTGGGTGATTTTCGAGTATCGCGGTCGAACGTTTTACGGAATGATGTTGTGCTGACACAGGATGGGTATGGTGAAAAGTTCAAAAACAGAAGAGAGATACCCGCGGCTCAATCAGCTGGGGCTGACGGTTCATGATGAACCAATAAAGCACGTCAAATGGGATGACCTCAATAAAGCCATTGAGCCGTTCAAGGACACTTTCTACGAACTGTTCGGTCGCCAGACTTGCCTGATAGAAGGGCCGTATGCCTGGGACACCGAGGTTGTATTGGAAATGATAGCTTCCGGGAAACAAACCGGCACGCAATTGTTTCCAGATTAACTTGTGGAGAAGACCGTGCGAAAGCACCGGAAACCACCGCAGGGTACGGGGTCGATATTCAGTCCGGGGAAGCGAGAGAGCCTTACTGAGTACGTTGCCGCTAATCTTGTCGCAGCGGTTACAGCCAAGGTCAATGACCATGAGTTCGCGGAATTGTGTGAGGCCAAGCGTTCACAGAACCATGCGGAGCTTGCCCGCCTGATTCCGATTCTCAAGGAGCGGTACGGAAAGGATTTCGAGCGGATGTTTCGTGGTATTTAAGCTGGCGTAGCTCAACTGGTAGAGTACCTGTTCGTAAGCAGGTTGTTGGGGGTTCGACTCCCCCGCTAGCTCTGAATGCGAGGATGGTGGAATTAGGTAGACACGCCAGTCTTAGGAACTGGTGCCTT
>JACCDR010809509.1_pt1 | contig 24343 bp, 47 predicted proteins | sample 7446431 | NCBI WGS metagenome assembly JACCDR01 (sample SAMN15323443, study PRJNA562643) | freshwater metagenome | isolation source: river surface water | place: USA:Blue River Watershed | collected 2017-08-17 | reverse complement strand
GGCGGGATATGGACTGCGTAGTCCCCTTCGACGAAGTCGCCGGTCTTGAAGATGACGGGGTATCGCCCCGCCACCTGGGTGATGCTCAGCGTGTCGGCGTTCGGGTGCTTGCCCACCTTGGCGAGCTGAACGACTTGGACATGAAACTCTCCCATGACATACCTCCGATTCTAAGACTTTGACATCAGCGAATAGGACAAGCCCCACCCTCACACTCGATGGTGTCGAGCTCGCCGCCGGCAGTCAGCGGGTGTTGGTGGTTGATGAGACCGTGGAGCTCGACGTAGCGCGCCTCGTCGATCTCTTCGTACGGGGGCTGCTCGTACCCGTGCTTCTTCGGGAGGCACGAGATGCTCTTGAGGTCCTTGGCGTGGGTCTCGAGGAGATTCGCCAGGTCCTCCTTCTCGTCCTCGGCGAACGAGATCGTCGAGCTCACCGCATTGTCCGCCCAGTAGCGCTGGACGGTGACCTGGCGCGCGATCTGGTCCGTGACCGTCTGGTTCTGTACGGTGAACCGCGTGTGCGGCGCCTTCATCGGGAAGCCGAACACGAGGGTCTTCCCCGTGTTGTCGTAGACGCAGTGCTCGAACGGGACGCCCGCCTCGAGCAGCGCGTTCGCCATCGCCTCGTCCTTGCCGATACGCGTCCGGCGTAGGTAGTACGGTGCGAAGGGGGCATGGATCCCAGGGCTCGATCCGTTGAGGAGCGAGATCGTGCCGCTGGGCTTCACCGTGGTTGTGGCGATCGGGTAGGAGATGCCGAGCTCCGCGGCGCACCGGTCGGCGGCAGCTCGCACGAGCTGGCGCATGCTGAAGAGCCCCAGAGGCGTCCACTCGAAGTCGCAGATCCCGCCGAGGCCGACGCCGATCCGCATGTTCTGAAGTCGGATCAGATCGGCCCGCTGATCGCTCATCGGCTGGAGTCGCTGGCGAAGCGTGTAGCGCGTGATCAACTTCAGCGACTGCTGGAGCCGCCCAGGCTTCACGAGCGCGGGGTAGATCTCGGAGAGGCAGCACGCCTCACGATCGGCGAGCGGGATCTCACCGCATGGGTTCACCCCCTCGGCCCCGGGATCGGTCTCCCGGATCTTCCAAAGGTTCAGAACCCCCGGCTCGCCGTAGGTGGAGTTGTCCTCGACGAGCGCTCGCCAGTCGAACGCGTCGATCTGCGATTCGTGCTCGAAGATGATCGAGTTGTTGCTGGAATGACGGTGCGTCATGACGCTCTGCCAATCCTTCTTCGCGTCGCGGAACGCCTGATCGTGCGCTTCGCCGAGGACGATCAGCGCGGAGCGCCGGACGTTCCCCGACTTGATGCACACGCCGATGTGGTTCGTGACGTCGAGGCACTCAACGCTCGTGAGCTTCCGCCCCTGCGCGTTCCGGATGATGACCCACGCCTGCCGGAGCAGAGCGACGAGGGGACCCGGACCGCACGCGATCCCCCCGAAGGTCTTGATCGGTGCCCCGCGGCGTCGCACGGGACTCACGTTGATGACGATGCTCCGCCCGGCGAACGCGGCGGCGAGAACAACGCGGAGCGCCTCTATCCATCCGAGTCGGGAGTCCGCGACGAGATGCCACTCGCAGTCGTTGGGCTCGGCGATGAACGGGTCTGGCATGACCTCGCCGACGTTGGGGTGAGACCTCGAACAGAGGACAGCAAAGCGCGCACCCGAGCGCTCGACCACCGGAAGCTCGCCGATGCGCTGTAGTCCGACGCCGACACCCCCGCCGCACATGAGCATGTTGGCGACCCAGCACCAATCCTCGATGCTGCGCAGCGTTCCGTAATGGCAGTTGTATCGGGCATCGATGGGGATGTTCGGCACACCTCCGGTCCAGAGTCCGCGACCAGGGGCTTGTCCGGCTCCACTCCAGAGAAGATCGAACAGCTGCTCGGCTTCTTCAGCTGTTCCGTAAGGGTCGAGAGCCACGTTGCCGAGTACGACCCGGGCGATAGTGTCAGTCCACGTTTCACCGTCTCGACAATACTTGCCAAGGTAGGTTGAGCGGGCGAGGAGGGACTTGAAGGGATCACGTGCTTGGCGGTACGGCGCAAGAAAGGTCTTGTCGAGCATCGGGCCTCGGGGCGAAAGCAAAGAGAAGAAGGACGAACATCCACGCGAGGGCGAGCACGGTCACTCGGTCTTGCCGTTCTTCGGAAAGCGAACCCAGTCGCGCGACGACGTCTCGGCGAGGGCGATCTCGAGGCACTCCTGCATGCAGAAGCCCTCCTTGTTGCAGTAGTCGAGGAGGTAGATCAGCGTGTCGCCGATCGCGTCCTGCTTGGCGACCCGGTGTTCCTCCGGTGTTCCGCGGATCCCCTGCTCGTTCTTCAGGTGCGCGTGACAGAGCTCGCCGAGCTCCTCGACGGCACCAATGAGCGGGCGATGGTTTCGACCCTGGGTGGCAGCGAGGAGGTAGGCGAGATCCGCGGTCTCCGATCCGTAGAACTCCTCCGCCAGGTCCGCGTTGCAGTTGAACACCCGGCACATGAACTCCGACGCCGTCCGGCGATGATCGACGGTGATCTTCAGCGGGAAGTTGTGCTCCGCCCAGTGCCGCAGCCGACGCTGGATGGCCGGGAGGCTGCTTGGCTCGTAGGTCACTTCGCGTAGCTCTTCCTCCTCGAGCTTGGCCTGCGCTGCCGCGAGTGTGTACTTGGTCTCGTCGTACGTCTGCGGAAGCCGGCGAGCGATCTCCATCGTGTCCTCCTTGCACTCGAGGGTCTCGAGCTCGGGTGCGAAGATGCGCTCCCATCCCGCGGAGAAGTCCTTGTTCCCCAGGTGGACGGTGAAGCTCTTCTGCTGGTAGGCCGTCATCGGCAGCGCTCCTCGACGAAGAGGCGGATGTTGGCGGCAACCTCGGCGCCGGTTGCACTCGGTTTCAGTCCGGACACCGGACCGGGCATGAAGAGACGATCGAAGTCGTGGAGACCCTCGATCCCGAAGAGGACCTCCGCGAGCTCGTTGGGAGCCTCGTAGCCCTCGCACCCCGAGACCGTGACGTACATCTCAGTGTCGCCGTAGTAGTCCTTGCGCTTCTCGATCTTCGCGCCCAGGCGCTTGAACTCCGGCATCGTCGCGGCGAGGCCGAGCGCGCAACCTACGGTGCCGCAGCCGCGCTCTTCGACGAACGTTGCGAAGTCGAAGTTTTTCTTCGGCACCTTCTCGAGGAAGGCGGCGAGCTTGAGTAGACGTTTCGCATGAATCTTCGTCATGTGTGTTTCCTGTCGAGCAAAGCGAAGAGGTTTCCGACGAGCATCACGACACCCGCCGCGCCGACGAGCGCCGGGGTTGCCGTGAAGCCGCCGAGAGCCGAACAAGCGGCAGAGAGAAGCCCGCAGGCCCCGAGCATGCGCACCGCTGTCATAGGCGGCACATCACGGCGAGCACCGTGCGGTAGAGGAGATCAGGATCGGAGGTGAGAAGCAGCCCCGCAACGAAGAGGGCTGCACCGATCATGGGAAGAGGATCACCAGGAACATCATCCAGGCCTTCGTCACGGCGTAGGCGAGGAAGCCGCAGCCGAAGATCCAGACGAGAGCGAGAACGGCGACCCAGAGATCCTCGGCGAGTGGCCGCCTCATGACCTCCCGAACAAGGCCGAGAGGAGGGAGATCGTCAGTCCTACCGCGAGGCCGATCAGGATGGCGACATGAGCCGCGCAGCCGACGGCAAGGCTCACGAGGTAGCCGACGATCCCGAGCAGAGCCCACATGGCAAGCGCGTTGGGGTTCAGGTTCATCGAAGCGGCCCCCAGTTGAGCGGCGGGTACTTGTTCACCGCCTCGAACGACGCAACCGCACTGGCGACGTTCGCGCGCGCGTCGTTGTACTCACGCGACAGCTGAGCCCGGAGCTCCTTGGGGATCGGCCTTCGATCTCTTGCCGCCTCGCGCTCTTCGAGGCGGAGGCGCTTCATCACCTGCCCCACCACCAGACGACGCTCCACCACTTCCATCTGCACTCGCGTTCGAAGATCCATCGTTGACTCCAAGCTGAGTAAGGGTTGTTCCAAGCTCGTCGCCGACAGCAACCCAACCTGCTCGCTGGCGACGCGCGAACAGCTCGAGGAACGGGCCTTCCCCGTCCACCATCTTCTCGACGAGCGAGAAGAACTTCTCCGGCTTCTTGGAGTGCTCCTCGCGCTCGGCGAAGAAGACGCTCCGGATCGCGTGGTTCTTCACCACCTTGGTTGCGGCTCGTCCGCGCGTGCCGATGAGGCAAACCTCATGGCAGTGCCGCGTGTAGCGACCCATCCCGAACGCGAGCTCCTCCTCGATGACCGGTTCCCAGTCCTCGATAACGACTCCGTCCTTCGTCTTCACCCAGACGATCTCGCTCTTCAGGGTGAAGCCCCACATGTGCATCACCGCGAGGGCGTCTTCCTGCATCCCGGCGACGCGCCAGAGGAACAGGATCGCGTCGTCCGCGATCGGAGGGAGCTGCAACATGCAGATCTGCTCCGTCGGCATGACGTTGTAGTGCTTCTCTGCCCCGCGGCCCTTGCCGGGGAGCTTGTCGCCGAACTTCCAAGCCGGGTCAGCGACGACGACCCGGAACGGCGTCATTCCATGATCTCGACGATGGGGCTGGTCATGGTCGTCTTCGCGAGGACCCGCACGGTGGGATCGATCGGCGCGACGTTGTCGCCCCACACGATCATCGCTTCCTGTCCGACCTTGAGGTGGCAGAGCATCCGGTACGGGCGCCAGTCGCCGTCGGTGCCGAGTCGCGGGGTGCCCGGGTACTTGCCCGAGACGCGCCGGATCATGTTCGAGCTCTTGTCGACTTCGTACAGAGATCCGGTCTCCGTCCGGAAGAACATCAGTTGGCGCCCCACTTCGAGGACTCCACCGGCCCCGATGGCGGCGTTCCTCCCGACTTCTGCATCCGTCCGCACACCGCCATCTCCTCGGGCGTGAGCGCGAACTTGATGTCGTGCCGCGTGGCGCAGCGGACGAAGAAGACGTGGACGATGCTACCCGCCGAGCTCCATGCGCTTCCGATCGCGCTGAAGAGCAACGAGGTAACCTGAAGAAACATGAGGAAAGACACACCGACAAGCTCTCTCATTATGACCTCCACTATGACACACACTAAGACTATGTCAAGCCAAGCTGAAGTTGTCCGGCGAGCGCGCGCCTCGGGCGCTTCGCGATCCATCGGTTCCACGGTCGCCCCGGGTACGCCCCGGCGAGCACGCGTAGCGTCGCCGGGTAGATGGCCTTGTTCCAGTAGTGATGCTTGTCGAGGTTCGTCCCGTCGAAGTCGATCGCGGGAATCACCGCCATCGGACTCACGGAGCCGTCCTCGATCACATACGAGATCCGCGTGCCCTCGCCGACGTCCTCACCCTCTTCGGCGAGGGCGCGGGCGATCCTCACGTGCGGCGGGCTGGCCTTGTAGGCGTCGAGCGCCATCGAGATCCCCTTCGAGAGAACGATGTCTTCGAGCTCGACCGCGTTGTCGAAGAACCGGGTCCGGCGACTCTTGACCCACTCCTCCACTTCCTCCCCTCCCAACTGCCCGCGAAGGATCATCTCGATCGCCTCGCGCTGCATGTGGCGGGCGAGCTTCGTCGTGTCCGTCCGCATCCACTCGAGACCGCGGATCTCGGGCTTGCTGTCCGCGGTGGCCGCCTTGCCGCCGTAGTGCGAGTAGAGGCCGGCGTAGCGCTTCGCGGACGGTGACCCCTTCGTCCCGAGGGGGAAGATGAGCCGCGCGAACTGCTTCTCGTACGCGAGCTCGACGCAGCGGAAGTCCGGGCGGCACCCGAGCTCGTCGAGGACCTTGGGGTAGATCTCCGCGTTGCAGTAGCGGACGAACGCGTCAAAGTCCTCCACGCTACCGCCGATGACGAAGAGGCTGTCCGTGTCACCGTAGATCGTCTCCTTGCCCTTGTCCTTCGCGACATCGGACGTCGTCGTGAGCATCAGGCGCGCGCCCTGGATGATCGCTTCCGTGATCTGGGGATCGTAGAGGCGGAAGAACGGATTGCCGGTGACGCCGAAGCCGCTGTTGTTGGCGATCTTGAACGCCTTGCTCATGCGCTCCACCGCCTTCCACTCCGGCGTGCCCGGCGGATGGAGCTTCATCTCCTTCTTGTACTTGTCGCGCCCCGCCATCATCTCGCGGCAGAACGCGGCGAGCATGCTCTCCTCGTCCGTCCGGAAGTACACACCCGTGGCTGCCTTGCAGAGAGGGGCCACACCGTTCTCGTCGAAGAGAGCGGTGTTCTCGGCGAGGCGTGTCGCCTCTTCCTTCGTGAGCTTGGTCTCGCTCCCGAGGTTGAAGCTCCGGATGATCGTCGGGTAGAGGCTCTTGAAGTCGCAGACGTGGACGTTCTCGTGGATCCCGAGCTTCGTCGGGGCCATGACGACGGCGCCCTCGACTTCCTCGTGTCCGCCTTCCCCGTGGACCTTGCTCTTCAGGTGCGTCTTCCGGTTGCGCGCCATCTTGAGGAGGTACGCGTCGATCCACGGCATCGGCTTCAGCGTGTGCGTGTTCACCGGAGTGAGCGTCACCGCAGCGATGGTCTGTTGAAGCTCGAGGTAGCCGGTCTCCGCCTCGAGCTTGGGGAGGAGCACGGTGTCTTGGAGGTTGTAGTCGACGAGTCGCTGGCGCTCCGCTCCGCCGGCAGCCCAGGCCTCCCAGGTCTTGCCCGAGTCGAAGTCGTTCTTCCCCTCGCCGATGATGGCTTCGCACACGACGTCGAGGCGGAGCGACGTCTTCTCGTCGCCCGACTCCGCGGCCATGTGGTGCCGCTTGAAGGCGAGCATCTGGTCGACGAAGAGGAGGCGCCGGTGGTTCTCCCAGTACGGATCGAAAAGTCCGCGGTAGCGGCGGGCGAGCGCATTGCACCGCTGCTTGAGGACCTCGAAGTCGAACCGCTCACCGTTCCATGCTGCGATCTGGTCGTACGCAGCCATCATCCGCCAGAGCTCGGCCCAGAGCTCGGCTTCCGCCTGCTCGTGGAAGTCCTGGAGCACCGCCGTTCGCTTGGTCCCGTCGGCGTCGACGATGGCCCAGGAGAGCAGCGTGGTCTCGCCGAGGATGGCCTTCGAGAACGGGACGCGGGAGTCGGTCTCGATGTCGAGGAAGCCCCGGCGAGGCGGATCGATCTTGCAGTAGTTGTCGGTGAGGAAGCGCCTTGCCGGCGAGACGTCCGCCTCGAAAAGGATCGAGGGGTTGTCCTCGAGCGCTCGCCGACGCGCCTCGTAGTCGAAGAAGAGGAGCTTGGTCCACCCGGGGAAGTCCTCGCGCCGTTCGATGATGGCAGGCTCATCGCGAAGAACTTTCGGATCGCGCACGAAGGCGGCGTACTCCGCCTCCCCCAGATCGCGAACCGAAAGGTCGCCGCTCTTCGAGCGGTACGACGCGAGGACTCTTCCCCTCGATGTCCAAGCGTTGATCATCTACCTACCTTCGACCTTCCGGTCCCCTGCCATTAGACTTGGTCAACCGCGGCGCGAAACTCGAGATGGTTTTTCCGGAAGCCGGCGAGCCGGTACTCGCGCGCACGGTCGATCGCCCGAGTCGCCTCAGCTCCCAGCGCGTTCTCAAGCTCCAACTCGAGGAGCTTGATCGCAGCACTGGAAACCTTCCCGTCCTCCCGCCAGCGGTCGATGAAGGCGTTGATCTTGTCCGCGCCAATCAGGGTGAGCCAGTCCGTCTTCTCGTTCATTCTTCTTCCCTTTCGGCAAGCGCCCATGCAGCAAGTATCAAGTCACATTCGTCGGCGTCGCCGCGGTACCAGGCGAGCGCCGTCTTCCAGAGTTGTTGTCGTAGCGCTCGGACGCTCGGTCCCTTCGGGGGAGCGGGCTCCTCGTCGGGAAACGCTGGCTCCTCATTGGGGAACATCGGGACCGTCCTCTTCGCCGCTGAAGCCTTCACCGGTTCGCCTTCCCCTTGATGATCCCGAGGTACTTCTTGCACTCGTAGCAGCGGCAGATGTCGATGTGGTCGGGTCGGATCGACTCCCCCTCCCACGTGTCCGGGACGTTCCGATCGCGGTAGAACGGGCAGAAGTTGTCCACGAACTCGTTCTCCCAGTCGTCACTCGGGGTGTTGCACCCGAGCCCCAGACACTGCCCCCACTCCTCGTGATGCGTCGCCTTCGCGTGCCCGCAATGGCAGACTTCGAGGAGTTGGTTCAAGCAGCGTTGACCTGAGGCGTCGTGCGTCCCGCAGCCGCGTACCGGTAGTGGAGGGCCGCGAGCTCATCCTCGAGCTGCTCCCTGTCCTCTCGCTTCTCCACGCTGGCGAGGTCCTGGCGGATGCTGGAGTAGCTACGGTGGCCGATGATCTTGCATCGATCCCAGTCCCCGGACACGCCCACCGGTCGGTACACACTAGGCTCGGAATCCAGATGAAGGACTGCGCCGTAGGCCTCTTCCACCGACTCGGGGATACTGTCGACGAAGAAGAAGACGGCACCGCAAAAGCTCTTGAAGTAGTTCGTCACCGAGGAAGTCATGAGAAGTCCTTTCAATCTTGGGCTACGTCATGACTTTGACACGTACCTAAGGCTCTGTCAAGTCGTCCTGGGCTTGACAGAGTCTTATGTCGGTGGCATCTTTCCGAGGAACGTGATCCTCTACTACGAATGCGCTGGGAAAACGTACAAGTACGTCGAGCGCGGCTCGGTGGCCTGCTTGGTCGACGTCGACAACGACATTCTCCTCTTCTGGGGAGACCCTCGCGGTCTCGTCCCCGTCGGCGTCGCTCCGCTCGAGGTCCTTCTCTTCTTCTCCGTGTCCCGGAAGATCGAACTTGGAAAAGTTCAGATGGGCCACTTGACCAAGTCTTAGTATGTGTCATAGTAGAAGTACCAAGCAGCAACAACGCTGAGCAAGAAAGACGACCATGACCTCTTTTCTCAAGTCCATCAAGAAGGCCACCAAAGAGCAGTCCAAGCTTCGCCTCGCCATCGCCGGCCCGTCGGGCAGCGGGAAGACCTACTCGGGCATCAACATCCTGATGCACCTGGGGTGCGAACGCGTCCTCGTCGCCGACACGGAACACGGGTCGGCGGCGAAGTACTCCAACAAGTTCCTCCGGGAGTTCGAGGTCATCGACAACGAGGTCTGGCAATCGAACTTCGATCCGCGTCGTCTGATCGCCTGTCTTCGCGAGGTCGCTCCGCACTACGACGGCATCTTCGTCGACTCCCTCACCCACTTCTGGATGATGGACGGTGGCATGCTCGATCTCGTCGACGAGTTCTCCAAACAGGGCGCTCGCGGGAACGGACGCGCTGACACGTTCAGCGCGTGGAAGCGCGCGACGCCGATCTACAACGAGCTGATCCAGACAATCCTGTCGCTCCCGTGCCACTTCGTCGCTGGGATGCGCTCGAAACAGGACTACGAAGACCAGATCATCGACGGGAAGAAGAAGAAGGTGAAGGTCGGCATGGCCCCCCAGATGCGGGAGGGCTTCGAGTACGAGTTCGACGTCGAAGGTCAGATGACGATGGACAACGACTTCATCGTCGGCAAGTCTCGGTGCAGCGAGATCCACGGCAAGACCTTCCCAAAGCCGGGTGCGAACATCGCGAAGCCGCTTCTCGCGTGGCTCACCGACGGCGTTGCATCCCAACCCAAGCAGCCCGCGGCCCCGGTGCACGCACCTGCGCCGAAGGGGCCCGGGGTCGTCTCTGCCGGCCAGACCACCGTGGTGGTCCCGAACCTCAAGCCGATCGAGATCGACAACTCCGCTCCGGAAGAGAAGGCTCCCGACACGAACCGCACGCCTCCGGTTCAGGACGACGTGCCGAAGACGCCGGCCGAAGTCGCGGGGGATCTGCTCGCTCAGATCGAGCGCGCGGCGTCGCTCGCCGAACTGAAGGCCGTCGGGCAGTCGATCAAGACCGCCCTCGACACGAAGCTGATCGACACCACCATCTACAACGAACAGCTCTCCAAGGCGTACTCCAAGCGCCAGCGCGAGCTGAAGACCGGCGGTCAGGCGGCGGCATGACCACGCGCATCGGCCTCGACACGAACCTCATGATCGCCATGTACGGCGATCCCGACTCGTGGAGCGGGGTCTCTGCATCCGGCGCTGGGGCCGCCATCGGTTGCCCCACGCGCCTCGCACTACCGGCGGCCTACACCTCGAGTGAGGCCGCGGACCGGGGCACCGCCCTTCACGAGTTCGCGCGCAAGCTCGCCGTGAACCCGGAGGCGCGGGCCCAGGCCCTCCTCGACGTACCCGACAAGTGGCGCCCCACCGCGGAAGGAATGGATCTCGCCGACGTCCTCACTGGCTTGCGGTGTGTCGGCTTCGAGCGAGCCTACGCGCTCAACGTCAAGGATCAGACGGTTCGCTACATCGGCGAGAACATCGATCGGCGCTACAACGAGGTCCTCGTCGCCCGCGGCGAGGCCCCACTCGGCCGCTACGAGATCCCGTTCACGATGGACGTCGAGGCCTTCCTCGACGATACGCCCGTCGAGCTCGACTACAAGTCAGGGCAGAACATCGGCGAGCCTTCGGAACACTGGCAACGCCGGATCTGCTCGATCGGGCTGATGCTCTACCACGACACTCCCACCGCCATCTCGCGGGTCATCTACATCTGGAACGACGGTCAGCTCGTCCCCGACGGACACGAGTTCAGCATCATCGACGTCGATGATTACTGCGACGAGCTCGTGCGCATGATCGATCGCGTCTGGCAAGCGCGGCTCCTCTTCGCCAACGGCATCATGCCCGCGCTCTCGCCGAGCGAGGACACGTGCGCGTTCTGCCCGGCGGTGGCGAGCTGCCCGTACTACACGAACTTCGCCAAGTCGATGCTCGGCCGGCTCGAGGAGATCCAGAAGGGTCCGGAGCTCTCCACGCTCACGGATGAGGAAAAGGGCCGCATCTGGGAGGACGCGAAGCGAGCGGAGAAGATGATCGAGACGATCCTCGATGGTCTCAAGCTCATGGCGGATCAGAAGCCGATCCCGGTTGGCGACAAGTACGAGGTTCGGCCGCACGACCGGACCAAGGCGTACTTCGACCAGACGAAGGCGCGCGGCCTCATCGTCACTCTCCTCGGCAAGACCGGCACGCCGGACACCGAGATCGAGAAGACGCTGAAAGGGCTGAACGGTAGGACGGAGTATCAGGAGTTTCGCAAGGTCAAGCGACAGCTGCCGATCGCTTCTTGACCAAGCCTTAGGTCGGTGTCAGAGATAGGAAAGGGACGACGGAATGGCGGAAGGTTTGAACAAGGTGATGCTGCTCGGAAACCTCGGGGCGGACCCCGAGCTCCGGGTGACGCAGGGTGGCCAGGCCATCCTCAAGCTGCGGCTCGCGACGAGCGAGACGTACCTCGACAAGGACAACGCTCGTCAGGAGCGGACGGAGTGGCACTCCGTCACGATGTGGGGCAAGCGTGGAGAGGCGCTGTCGAAGTTCCTCACGAAGGGCGAGCGCATCTTCGTCGAGGGTCGGATCCAGACCTCGTCGTACGAGAAGGACGGCGAGAAACGCTACCGAACGGAGGTGGTCGCAAACAACATCATCCTGTCGGGCAAGGGCAAGGGCGCGTCGAACGACTCGAGCGACGACGCGCCCGCGGAGCGGAGTGGCGGATACAGGCGGCGCGAGAGCAACGCCAAGCCGCCTCCGGCCGACGACAACGACGACTTCGGCGGAGGAGGTGACGACGACATCCCGTTCTGAGGATCTGACTCGCCAGTCGGCTTCAACGGTGGCTGGCGCTAGGGCGTGAAAGGCTTCGACGAGGAACCGGACTTCTACTCTGCGTGCAGTGGCGCTCGCCCCACCCAAGCGAGCAACGTCAGTTGCGAACGATAACGCAATCCCCTTCAGCGAAGACCGCATCGCGGCTTAGCTGAGGCGCCCCGGAGCAAGGAGCTCGAGTAGCTCCGGGGTGCGAACCACACGAGCTGGGCTCCTCCGCGGTGACGGCGAGGAGGCCGAGAGGAACAGTCACTACGATCGCCGGGGGTCTAGAAGCTCCGGCGCCTGTCGGCGGGTACCAACGGCGGAACACCGACTACGCACGTGAACGAAGGGAGCGGAAACGTTTCTCGGACCTGGGTTCGATTCCCAGCACGTCCACCGTCGCGAGAGCGGCGTGGTGGAGGGTCGACTGACCCCTGACCTCTCGGCAATGGTGCCGGAGGTCGAATGCCGGCCATGGCGGAATTGGCATACGCCCCGCCCCGAAAGGGAGGGCCCCGCACGCGAGTGTCGGGGGTTGCAGGTTCGAGTCCTGCTGGCCGGCCCAAAGACCAACCTTAGGAGACAGCGATGAAGACGTACGTTCTCAAGATCCCCGTCAGCTTCCAGGAAGAAGTAGACCTCGTTCCCACCGGTCCGGTGACCGAGACCTCGCTCGAGATCCGCACCGTGGTGCAGGATGAGGCGCGGGTGGAGGACGTCCGCGAGGCCTTCGCTCTCCAGTTCGCGAGCGTCGTCAAGCTCGGATCGGTGATCGCGCCCATCGAAGCACCGCCATCACGACCGAGCATCAAGCGGCCCTCCAAGCCCATCGTCGGCCCGTGATGCTCGCTCTCTGCGATCCCGATCCCTGGGCCCAAGAGGAGGACGTCATCCTCACCCTGAACGCCGACATCGCCGATCTCGAGCTCGAACTCGAGCTCACGCGGCGGGAAGCTGAGAGGCTTCGCGGTGAGCTCCGGGCGATCATGCTGGCTCCCGAACGCGCCGTCGCGATCGCCGAGGCTGCGCTGGATGACTGAGACGGTCTGGGTGTGCCCCGCGTGCGGCAAGTCTGGCCCCACGCGGGGGACCGTCGGCGACGAGTCGTGTCGCATGTGGGCGGTGGAGTGTTGGCCCTCCTCCTTGGTCTTCGACGGCTGGCGGGTGACCGCCGCCGTCGCGGTGACCGAGCCGTGGGTCGAGCCACTACTCCCCCCGCCCCCGAAGGGCGGACAACCTCGTGAAGAGAAAGGACTCAGGAGACCGTGAAGCAGAACTACATCAACCACGTTGCGCTCGTGATCGACCGGTCGGGATCCATGAACGGTCTGACCTCTACGGTTGTCCAGGTCGTGGACAACCAGATCTCCCACCTCGCCAAGCGATCGAAGGAGCTCGATCAGGAGACGCGGATCACCGTCTACACGTTCGACGATCGAATCGAGTGTCTCGTCTACGACAAGGATGTCCTCCGCATGCCGTCGATGAAGGGGCTGTTCCACCCCCGCGGCGCTACCGCCCTGATCGACGCGACGCTGAAGGCCATCGACGATCTCTCCCACACGCCCCAGCTGTACGGCGACCACGCCTTCCTCACGTACGTCCTGACGGACGGCGAGGAGAATCGAAGCAGGGCAACACCGTCCGCGCTCGAGAAGCGCATCCAGGGCCTCGCCGAGAACTGGACGATCGCCGCGTTCGTCCCGAACCAGACCGGGAAGTTCGAAGCGAAGAAGTTCGGGTTCCCCTCCGACAACATCGCGATCTGGGATACCACCTCGAAGGGCCTCGCCGAGGTCGGCGAGACGATCCGCGCGGTCACCGACCAGTACATGACCAACCGCAGCGTTGGCGTGCGCGGTACGAAGAACCTGTTCAACCTCTCGACCGTCAAGACCGGCGACGTCGCGGCGGCACTGCCCAAGCTCCACCCCGGTCAGTACCGGATCGCCGAGGTGGACGAGACGGGGCCGATCGCTGCGTTCGTCGAGGACCTGACGAAGCGGGCCTACAAGATGGGCGAGGCCTTCTACCAGCTCACGAAGACCGAGAAGGTCCAGGCCCAGAAGAGCGTCGCGCTCCGCAACAAGAAGACGAGCGCGGTGTACACGGGACCGAGCGCTCGCCAGCTCCTCGGACTCCCGGACCATGAGGTGAAGGTCGCCCCGGCGAGTCACCCCGACTTCGACATCTTCATCCAGTCGACGTCGGTGAACCGCAAGCTCGTGGCGGGAACGAAGCTTCTCCTCATCAGCTGACGTGTTTGCAGACGCTGATCGGCGGGGGTGGAGGACAACGGAGCGGCGGCGCCTCGCCGATCTCGAGTTCCTCGAGAAGCTCAAGACCGCACCCCTCGCCGAGCTCTGCACGCTCCTTACCCAATTCAGCCGGAAGAACGATCCTCGATGGAAGTGGATCGCGACCTGGAGAGCCTACCTTGACCGCCTGTCCTTCCCTTGCGTTGATGCTTACCTTTGACGAGGCTGCGGCGTACCTCGACATGTCCCGCAGCTCGTTCGAGCGACACGTGCTCCCGCACGTCGCGGTGGTACGATTGACCCCGCGGATCATCAAGGTCACGCAAGCGGAGTTGGATCGATGGGTAAGCGAGCGGGTTCAGTCGTCGACTTCCTCAACGAGGGCCTCGACAGCCGGACGGAGTACAAGTTCTACGTCGACCGAGGGATCCTCTCGGTCTCGTTCTACATCGGGGCCACGCGTCGTCAGCGGACGACGTCGATTGCCTGTCCCGAAACTGTAGACGCTTCGTTCCGCACCGAAGCGCGCCGCAAGGCAACGGAGATCATCTCCTCGCACGCGAAGGGTCGCGTGCTCGAGGCCAGTTGGGATGAGCGCGTTCGGGTTGCAGCTACGCTCGAGGAGCTCCGAGAGGCGTGGTTGAAGGAGATGGAGCGCCAGTACCCCGACTCGTGGAAGGCGCGCCTCTACCAGATCAACAACGTCGCCAAGTTCTTCCTCTCGCTGGAAGACAAGAGCGGTACGGCGCTGCAACACCTCACGAGCGATGAGGGTCCTCAGCTCTTCGTCAACGCCCGCATGCGCGAGCGTGACAAGGGCACCGTCAAGCACGAGGTGGGAGCCATGTTCCTCTTCATGGAGTGGCTCAAGTTCCGGAAGTTCATCGCCGAGCTCCCGCCGCGCCCCACGTACCGGCCGAAGGACCACGGGACTCGGATGGGACCGCAACGACAGGTGCCGGTGCACCTCGACGACGAGACCGCGCTCACGATCATCATGCGACTCCCCGAGTACGCGGGACGTGGATCGTTCGGCCGCGATGATGGCGAGAGCAAGGGTGCGTTCGTCTGTCGCGACTGGATGCGCTTCGCGTTCGAGACGGGGCTACGTCCCTCCACGGTGTCACGACTCCGCGTCGGCCCGCACTGGATGCCCGGATGGGACTACCTCATGATCCCCGCCAACATCGACAAGGGGCGCAACGCGGACACGAAGGGCAAGCCCCGCAAGGTCCCGTTGACGAAGGTGGCGATCGCCATCCTCAAGAAGCACGCGCCGCCGGTCGGGATCATCTTCGGGAAGAGCAGCGGCAAGCCGCATGACATCCGCGTTCAGTGGAAGCGAGCCGCCATCGCCGTGCTCGGTCAGGAAGAGGGCTCGCGTTGTGCACCGTACGATCTCCGTCACGGGGCCAACTTCCGGATCCGATCCACGGTGGGGGGCTCGCTCGGTGGGGCCATGCACATGCTGGGTCAGGCGAAGCCGGCGACGAACGATCTCTACATGACAGGCAGCGAGAAGGCCGCACGGGACGCCGTCGCGCTCCTCGACAAGCGGAACGTCGAGCTCGCGAAGCTTAGCGGGCGAGCTCGAGGATCTCGGCGCGCCCGCGCCTAGGCGAAGAGCTGAAGTGAACGCTCCACGGCGGTGGCAGCGTCGGGATGGTCTGGAGCCACCCACTCGTAGCCGTCCTCCGTCTCGCGGATGAAGACGTGACCGAGAGCATCAAACTGCAACTCCATCGGCTTTCCGTCGGGCCCGAGAATGTGGCACATCTCGAACCGGTTGACGAACACCGGGCGAGGGTACGGGTTGACCACGCGGATGACCGGCACTAGTTCGCCGGCTCCGCGAGGCCTACCTCGGCGCGCTCGATGAGGTCGAAGAAGCCGTCTTCTTCCCAGAGCACCGCCATCCGACCGGCGTAGGCTCCGCCCATGGGCCCGACGAGAAGGGCCTCGAACTCCAGCATCAGGGACACTCCGTTGCCTGAGCCGAAGACGATGGTGCCGGGAACGGTCCGTCCGTTGAACGTGATACGGCACCGGTCCCCTTGGCGCCAGACCTTCGGCGGCGGGATCACTTTGGGCTGCTCCCAGTCATGGTCAGAAGGAGCGAGTGGGCGCGTTCCATCGAGCACGCGGCCTCATCGTCGTCCTCTTCGGTTTCGAGCCGCCGAGACTCATCACGGAGGCGTTTCGCGCACTCTTCCACGGTGCGCTGGGTCACCACGTTCAGAAGCTGGCTCAGTCGCACACCCCGGTCGGGAAGATGGGCAAACGTGGCGAGCCACTCCTCGCCCTTCTCGGGTCGCGTCTTCATGTCCTCCGCGAGGGAGATCAGAGTCTCGGGGCGCCACGTGCGCACATGGTCGATCATCGCGATCATCTCGCGCGTGATCTCCGCCGCTACCTCGTCCGGCTTCCGATCTCCCTTCGACACGGAGCGGATGCGACTCCGCACCCCAGTAAAGGAGGGTGGACCGTCCTCGACGGGATCGTGCGAGGGGCCGTCGTCCTCTGCTCTCCTCTGGCGTGCCTCCTCCGCCTTCTTCTTCCGAGCGATGCCCTGATGGAGCTCCCGGTTTTGCTTTCGCTGCCCCTCGAGCTCCGCGCGAAGCCGAACGGCCAACGCTTGCCACTGGCTGGCGATGTCGGGGGCGTTCACGATGGCGTCAGTGATCTTCTGCCACGTCCATCCGTCCGGGAGCGCCGGCAAGCGGTACCGCTTCTCACCGAACTCGTCGACGAAGACTGGCGACTTCACCGGCCCCGGCTTCGGGTTGAAGCACTTCATGCACGGGACGTGATTCGGATCGTTGCCGTGCTCGCAGACGTCGCCGGGTTCGCTCCCGTACGTTTCGAGGTAACACGACTCGCAGAGACCGCTCCACTTCGCCATGTTCTGACAATGGGTCTCGTTGCACTTCATGATCAGCGCCATCACGAACCTCGCGTCGCATACTCGCGACCCATCTCCCACGCCTGCTTGCACCGATCACACAAGATCGAGTGCGAGGCGACTCGAGCGTCGCACGCACTGTTGAGGCACGCGTAGAAGAGCTCCGCTTCGATCGGCCGCTCGGCCTCGCTTGAGCGATCCCGATCCCGCTCCCACGCCGTTCCCTGCTCGTGGTCGGTCCACGACTCGTCGCACTTCGGGCACTGGTAGAGTCGACGCTCCACCCCGTCTGCACCGCATGCACACGGGGAGGTTCGGATCGGCACCGTCATCTTGCCCTCGCTCGCCGAAGGATCGTCGGCCGCGACGGCGCGAGCTCCGGGTTACCCCGCCAGTGGGGGTTGATCCAGGTCTTCCGGCGCTTCGACTTCTCGGGTCCCACGGGCTGCATCCGCCAGAAGCCGGCCACCTCGTGCTCGTAGTGGGCTCGGGCGCGGGAGTAGCGGGGAGCTCCGTAGCTTCGGGTCCGCTCGGGGCCCGCGGGCGGAACCCGAGGCGAGCCGGGAAGGGCCTCGATCTCCTCGACGGTCGCGTACTGAAACGCGGCAACGATGCGCTGTACGAGGGCCTCGATCAGCCGATGGAGGTCGTTCATCCCGCCCCTAGATGACCCGCAACTGTTAGGAAAACTGTTAGGAAGAGATCACACTCGATTCGGATAGCCCACGAAAGCCCTGAAAAACAGTGCGAAGGACGAGACTTGAACTCGTATGCCAATTACGGCGCTAGCACCTCAAGCTAGTGGAGATGAAGCATTTACGGGGTTTTACGGGGTCTCGGCCCATCAGAGCCCGTCAGGGACCCCCCAAAAACTCCGCGGATCCGCTATCCGCTTCCGGACAACTGTTAGGAAACTGTTAGGACCGCTGTTAGGAGCGTAACTGACGGTCGGGATAGTCGGCCTCATCGGCGCCACCCGATGAGCCGAACCACCCGGCCCATCGCCACGAAGAGAAGCGCCAGGGCGAGGCCCCGGACGATCTCCCGAACGAGCTCCGCGTCGCCGGTCGTCACGCGTCGAGCCTCGGGTACCGGGCGGCGATCGCCTCGGCCCAGTCGACGAGAAAGCGGACGAGCATCATCTGGGTGCCGACCCAGCATCGGAACGCCTCGAAGCAGGCGTCGTCGCAGTACCTCTGGCTTCGCCCGTGGGTGATGCCCTCGCCGGGGGCCAGCACCTTCGAGCAACTCGGGTAGAGGCACTTGTCCTCCCCGGTCAGACCCAGCGCCTGCCTGAGCACCTCATTCATCGTGGATCCTCCGCCTTCGCGTACCGGTCGATGTCGAACATCCCGTAGTCCTCGCCGTCGTCGGTCTCGATCCGCCAGACGCGTGGGAGCGGGCGCGCGTGGGCGGTGTTCGTGACGATCTTCTTCCAGGTGCCCCGGACCTTCACGTAGTCCCCCGGGCCAACGTCGGTGACCGATCGAACGGGCGGACGGTCCTCGAGCTTGGGCCAGTGGGCCTTCGGCCCGTAGAAGCTCCCGACCTGTCCGTCGTCGTTCGAACCGCTGCACGCCTGCCAGTGAGCCGACGCTCGAGGGCACCGCTTGTTACCGCAGTCCGGGCAAGCCATGAACGCGCGCTTGGTGAAGCCGAGGGGATCGTCCTTCAGCATCTCGTCCTCGCAGACCGAGCAACAGTGGCCGAGGTTCATCGATCGCGCCCCAGCTGTTCGATCGTCGCCCCGTCGACGAACTCGGCGTCACCCGCCGGGGTCCGATCGGTTTCGAAGTCGTAGGCCCACTCGAGTGTGGACGGACCGTGGATGGGATGGTGCCACCCGGTATCCGTCTTCTTCCACCCTCGGGAGAGAAGCAGCCACCCGAAGTGCTGCTCCGTTGTCGGCTTCCACTCGCTCATCGTCGAGCTCCTGGGAGCGTGTCCTCGAACCGCTCGTGTTGAGGACCGACGGTCCTGACGTTGGCGTCGATCCTTCCGGTTCGAACCGCCAGCCGGAGAAGGATGTTGTTGCCGTCACCGAGTTGGTTGACGAGCCATCCGACGCAGGGCAGCTCGCGTCCTCGCTTCGTCTCGTGGCAGGCCATCAGGCGCAGCGTACCGGTGAGGACCAGATCGCCAGGCTTCGCGATGGTGGACTCGAGCTGGGCATGCTTCACCTCGCAGTAGTCGCCGGGGATGTCGTGCGGATCCGTCGACGTCTTCCACGGACACTTCTTGCACTGCTCGCGTGTCTTCACGACGCCGGCTCCGGGACGAGCTCCATGAACCGGACGCGACCCTCAGGGGTGTACCTCGGCTTCGTGCAGATCTTGATCTCGGCCACGACCCCGCCCTCCGTCACCACGCCGCGTGGGATCTCAGAGAGGAACTCGCGACCATCGGCGACCCGCTTGATGTGCGGGACGGGGACTCCCGAGCGCGCGTGAAAGACGTAGAGCTCCTCTGCCGTCTCAAAGAGGAGAAGGTAGAGGCACGGGCTCTCCGGCATCTCGAAGAAGACCGGGCAGCCCTCCTCGGGGTCCCATGCGAAGACGCATCCGGTGAGTACGGCGTCCTCGGGAGGCTTGCCGGTCGGCGTCGGGTTCAAAGCCACGTCTCCACGATCTTCGGATCGTCCGCCTCGTCTCTTGGCAGCGGAAAGAGCCCCTCGCGCTCGAGAGCATGACGGGCTTCGACGAGATCGAGAAAGGTCCACGCGTAAGCGGTCGGCTTCGCGCCATGCTTGTTGACGATGAAGAGTCGAACGACAATGAAGCCGGGGACGTCGACCGGCGAGTCGTAGACGGTGAACATCGCGGTGCAGTTCACCTCGTGTACACGCGCCCGTACCTCCCCGAAGAGCATCATAGAGCCTTCCTCCTCTCCAGACAGACCTTGCACGTCACAAGTCCGAGGTCCTCAACGTGAGCCCACTTGTGGCCCGGTGGCCAGTGACTCGGGAGATGTTTCGAGAAGCGGCAAAGGGGTGCGCCGTGCCAGAGGATGTGCACCGCCACGACGGCCACGGTGGCGGGCTGCACTCATGACTCCACGACGACGTTGTCGCGGATCCATCCCGCCAGAGCGATGACCCACGCCTTCGTCTTCTCCGGCGGGGTCTCCTTGAACACCTCGGTGAGCTCGGCGTCGGTGAGCTCGGCGATGTCGAGCGACTGCCAGCGGTCGTCTCGCTTTGCCCTGACGAAGTAGCCGGTGATCATGAGTACCTCTCCGGTTTGCAGTTGGGGCACCCGGGGCACGGGAGCACTGTCTTCAAGAAGCAATCGAGGTGGTAGACGATCTTGGAGATGGTGAAGTCGGCGAGCGGCTTGCTTGGATCTCCCTTCATCTGCGTCACGAGCGGGAAGATGAAGCCCTGATCGGCGGACTCGATCACCACGTCGCAGTAGCAGCACAACTCCCCCACGGGCGTGGAGACGTGCTCCTCCGGATCGCAGGCGGGAGCGCCCCAGTCGGCTCCGAACCACTTGCTCACGACCCCTCCTTACGCTTGCCCGAGCTAGGCGACGCACGGAACGTGTCGCCAAGGATGCAGCCTTCCGCGTGCTTCTCGCTGGCAACACCGCCGTACCAGCTCGACAGGCAAAGACAACAACGCAACCTTCCGCCCTCCCATCGCACCACGCGCTGCCAAAGCTCGTGCCGAAGTCTTCGAACGATGTCCGCGTCCGGCTGGGGACTCTCTCTGCGATCTTCGAGCGCCGAAACGATGGCAGCGTCGATCTCGTCTTCCACGATCGAGCGGACGGCGTCGGAGATCGAGATCGGGTACTTCGCCTGGAAGGCGTCGCAGATATGGTGTGACGCGCGATAGACCTCGAGCGGGTGCCTGATCTTCGGCTGGCCTTCGTTGGGGCGATGAATCTCGCAGGGCGCACCCTCCTCGCAGTGGTAACAAGGCGTCGCCTCGGCGCGGCCCCGCTCGGCAAGCCAAGCATCGATGATCTCTACCCATCGATCGGTGGACTCGAATTGCAGCCTTTCCTTCAACGTTGGCGCATCGGGCTGGGCGGCGCCGCGGCGGTTGAGCGTGGCAAGGATTCCGTGGTCTACCTCGCACCCCGGCGCGTGGCCTTCCGGAGGGCACTCGCACTCGCCGATCACTGCGCCGTCTCCGCGCTTGCAAACGCGGTGGGGCCGCACTGCTTGCACGCATCCTGGAGCTTGAGCGTGATCACTATCCGCTTGCACTTCGAACACTTCACCTCGAGCACGTGGAAGGCGTTGAGATAGGACACGAAGACCGCGGCCCCCGGATGACAGCGCGGGGAGAGGAAGATCCCCTCGCAGTTCGGGTCACGACCACCGCAGGCCTCGCACGGCATGCTCTTGAGCTCTTCGGTGCTCAGAGTGTTCGTTAGGATCTTCATGCTTGCCCCCACGTCGGGCGCTGATGTCCCGGGCTCTTGTCCGAGATCCGTTCCACGCCGAACGGACCCATCTCGTTGAACCGACTCCCGCAGATGAGGGAGGCGCAGTAGATGTTGCGACTCAACCCGCCACGAGGACCTGGTCGAACCTCGTTGCTGCCGCAGTCGGGACACTTACCGGCGCGAAACTCGTTGAGCTCCTCGGGAGAGAGGGACTCACCGTTCTTCGAGGTCATGCGTCACCGCCGGGTTGAAGAAGTTGGATGTTGGCCCACGTCGCGGTCTCGAGAGCCCGCATCACCGCGATCGGATCGTTGCTTCCGATGCGAAGAACGTCCCGCGAGACGATGTCGGCATCGGCAAGGACGGTCTCGGCGATCACCTTGTAGCCCTCGATGGCGCGCTCTTCGTGCTGCTTGCAACTCTCCCCCGGGAGCCGGGGCACCGTTCCCTCGTACCGCGCCTTTCGGTCCTTCGACGTGATGTCGTGGATGTGGTCGACGTAGAAGCGCAGGCGAAAGTTGAAGTGGAGCTCGGTGGGGTCGTCCTCGTCGCGGTAGAGGCACCCCGAGAAGTTGCCGTCCGAGTCTTCGGCGCGGAACTCGGCATGGACGAACGCGACGAAGTACCGACCCTCCTTGATCTCGACGCTCACGATGCAACCTCGAGCGGCTGGGCGAGGACGACGATGGCGAGATCACCGCCGAAGTCTGGGAGCACATCCCAGCTCGCCGCAGGGGGTGCAAAGTCGAAGAGCTCCGACGCGATCTTGAAGACCACTTCGGGCACGGGGAGCCTCTTCGGGACCCCCGGCACCGACAGACTTAGGTGCCGGTATGGCGGGACGTCGGGGAGAACGGTCACGGAGTAGACGACGCGGATCCCGAAGGGGATCCACATGACGTGCTCCTCCTTGTCTCCGGGAATCGGTCCGGGCTCCGTCGGGTGGTACGGGTGCTCCTTCGAGAACCGGATGATCTCGGCTGCGCGCTCGATCTCTGGGGGTCCCCAGGCGACGATCACGACGCCTTCCCCTTTTGCTGTTCCGCGAGCGCGCGCGTGATGCCGTTGACGACCTCTACATCGGAGGTGACGTCGAGCTGCACGCGTACGGCGTGGATGGGGCCGGTACCCTTCTCGGAGATCAGAATCGCGTAGTGGACTCCGCGACCATCCAAGCGCGGAAGGACTAGGTGCTCCTCATGGCAGAGGCGTTCGAGTTCCGTCATCACCGCCTTGCCGTACGCCTCGGCTGCGGCTCTTGCCCCGAGTTCGTGGGCGCGGCTGATCTGCTTCTGCGTAGCTTCGGCCCTCGGCTTTGCTTCCATGATCCCACCCCATCTCGCGGAAGAAGATCTCTCTCGCCTTCGGGTCTGCCAGGGATGCCCCGAAGATGCAGTCGAACTTCTCGGCTAGGTACTGGATGTCGTGCCCCTCGGCAAGTAGGCGCTCGCCGGAGTGCTTGCTCGTCTCGTTGAAGTCGACGCCCGCGTCCGAGCTCCGCTGGCAGACGTCGATGTACTTCACCATCAACCCGCAGAACTCGAGGAAGGGGTGGCAGTTGATCTTGAACGCCGCCCAGTAGAAAGCGTCGGTCAACTGCCGCATCTTCTTGAGCTGCTCGTCTCGGTGTTCCTTCGGATACATCAATGGGCCTTCTCCTTCCGGATCTGAGCAAGGAGGTTCTTCGGCTGCTTACCGGTGGCCCACCGGGTGCCGCACTCGAAGGCCTCCTCTGGTGTCGGCGGACCCATCTCGGCGATCGGCCCGAAGACGGGATGCTCGCACTTGTAGAGCCGCTCGACACGTTCGCGGGCGTCGTTGCCGTAGGCCGCCGCGAAGTAGCCGAGGTTCTCCTTTACGATCGCCACCGCCTCTTCGCGTGTCTTGCCCGCGCGCATGCTTCGCTCGACGAGACGGCGGAAGAACGAGGTAGCCTCCTCCTCCGTCGTCGCCTTGATGGCTTTTTCGTAGACCTCCCCCGTCTCGCTCATCGACCGACCACCTTGAAGAGACGAAGGACGCGAGCCAGCGTCTTCGCGCCGTGAGGCACCGCCAGTGCGCCGAGGTTCTCCCGGACGATGAACTCCGCTTGCTCTCGGGTCGCGGTGGAGATGTACATCCCCTCTTCGACGAGCTTCTCGAAGAGAGCATCCGCTTCCTCTTGGGTCTCCACCGTCATCGCCTGCTCGTAGTAGGAGCCGCCGCGGCATTCGAGAAACGACTCAAGGAATGTGCTCACGGGTACATCTCCTTGTCGCCGCTCCACTTCATCCTGGTGTCGAAGTGAAAGATCCTGAAGTAGTCGATGTCGTTGAACGAGACCATCTTCTTCCCCCGGTTCGTGCGGTCCGACCAGACTTGGAGAGCCTCCTCCGCACTGATGGCACCGGTGACGTCGGACCAAGCCCCGTCCATGCCATCCCAGAGACGGACGATGAACGGTCCAGGCCCCGTGAGGTCGAGCGCGGGATCCTTGCCCATGACGAAGAGGTAGCGGGCGAGGATCGAGCCGGTCACGATTCCTCTGCTCGGATCTTGGACCCCATCACCGCGCAAGGAACGCCAGGATGGGAGTCCCACTCGACGAAGTAACCGAACTGCTCGTTCGCGCCGTGTTTGACGTTCTGCTCGGGCGTCACCGTGATGGACGAAAGGACCTTCCCCTTCGAACCGAGCGGGTGCGCATCGCCCACCTCGCAGCGGCTCTTGACGATGCGCTTCCCGTTGGGGATGGCACCGGGAGCTTCACCCATGATGAACAATGCGTAGCTAGGCATCGTCGTCCATGTTCATGAAGCCATCGAGGATCAAGCCTTGGAGCTTGTCCCGAAGGAGGACGTGACCCTCTCGGGGCGCAACCCGGTGAAGCTCGGTGTTGCAGCGCTTGGCCGTGCTCGCATTGCGAGCTGGCACATGGAAGAGAACGAGCTCGGGCTCGCTGCGACCCGAGGAGCTGATCTTGAGGAGAGCACCGCAATGCTCGCAACAGTACGTGGTCACCCCGGCGAGCATCTGGGCGACCATCGTGAGCTGATGACCCGCGACGTCCTCGAGCTCCTCGAAGATGCTCACCGCTTTGCCCTCTTCCGCGGTGG
>JACCDR010145250.1_pt1 | contig 24344 bp, 19 predicted proteins | sample 7446431 | NCBI WGS metagenome assembly JACCDR01 (sample SAMN15323443, study PRJNA562643) | freshwater metagenome | isolation source: river surface water | place: USA:Blue River Watershed | collected 2017-08-17 | reverse complement strand
GTGGTGGTAAGCGACAGGCTGGCGGTAGGATGTATCAAGGCTTTCAAACAACATAATATTCGTGTGCCAGAAGACATCGCTTTGGTGAGTTTCAACGACGAACCTATTTGTACCTTGGTCACACCAGCCATTAGCAGTGTGGCACAACCAACCTTAGACATCGGGCGTACAGCCATATCTTTGCTCATTGACCAAATTGAAAATCCTAAAGAAAATACATCCCAAGTAAAGGTTTTGAAAACAGAATTGATGATTCGTGAATCTTCACGCAGAAATCTAGTTGGCGACAAAACTGATTAAAAATCTGATTTTGAGCTAATTATTAGTTAATTTTCTGGATAAAAAAGATAGGATTATTATTAAAATACTACAAAAAATAGCCTAAATGTAAAGATTTAGGCTATTTTTTATGTGCTAAACTCGCTGAGAATCGCTTATTTGTGTGCTTTCTGTAGGAGTGATGGTGATGTTCGATTCTCAGGCGTTAGGCATTTTGCCTAATTTTCATCTTCGTAAGAGATGCCGATGGTTTCTAAATCTTCGATAGCCAATTCGGCTGGTTCAATCACAATGGATAAGGTTTTTACATCGTCGGTGCGTTTCCATTCTTCTGCGGCATCGTCTAAGATAGTCAGAATAATCTCTCGAAGTTCGTCGTTTTCTTCTGCCAAAAAATCATCATAATTTCTAAATACTAGAATGATTTCTTTTTCGTCGAGCCAATCCAAATCATTGATGATTTCATCGAACGAATCGAGGTTGCCGTTGAACGTTTCTGGATAAGCTAATTGCGTAGCCAATACTTCATAAAACTCCTCTTCGGTAGTGGTATCGTAGCCATCAATCACTACTACTTTACGGAGTTGGTCGGAGCTTTGGTTGTAAGCCTGTTTGGTAAGTAAGAAATTTGCCATGATTATTTTTTGGGTTGTCGAGGCACAAGCGTAAAGGATTGATAATGGTCGTTGGTATAGTACGCATTACCATCTGAGCCTGTCACCAATCGTTCTTTGCCTCTGTTTTGTCCTTCAATTTTAGGGTTTACGTCCCATTCTTGGTACTCAATTGCTTTGCCATTAGCATCGTACTTAGGCAGTATTTTTTCATAATTGCCAAAACGCCTGCCACCTACATAGCCTTCCTTGGGCTTTCCGTTTTGCTGAATATATTTCAGAATCTCAAATACTTTGCTCGGAATATTTCCGTTTGTTTTAAGCTGAGGGCTTGTTTGTTGTTTTTCGGTTTGATACTTTGGATAGTTTTTCTCTTTTTGGGCAAAGCCAAATGCTGTGCCAGTAAGGAGCAGGAGCAAGGTTAAGCAACTGGTAAGAATGCGGTTCCACATAGCAATGCTGGGTTTTGAAAGATGAGTAAAATACATTTTTTGCCTACAAAGCTACAAAAATCAAGATTCAAACAAACGTTTTTGTAGAAACTACTTTCCTACAAAAGTACTTTTGATACAAAGTAAAAAGAGATTTGCAAACCCCCGAAAAATTCACGAAATTTGTATAAATAGCCTAATTTTTGGTATTAAGTTCATGGGAAAAGAAAGCTTTTTTGAATTTTACCGTGATTAGCAGAACGCCCCTGCCCGATGCTTACGGAAGTGTAAGGAGGTAGGCTTACGGCAAGCGTTCACAATTTGTAATCTAATCTTATGTCAGAACAACTAAGTAACATTATCCCCATTAACATTGAAGATGAGATGAGGGGAGCTTACATTGATTACTCAATGTCGGTTATTGTGTCACGTGCATTGCCCGATGTGCGTGATGGTTTGAAGCCAGTGCATCGTCGTGTGTTATATGGAATGGACGAATTGGGCGTAAACTACAACAAACCTTACAAAAAATCTGCACGTATAGTAGGAGAGGTGTTGGGTAAATATCACCCACACGGCGACTCTTCTGTGTATGATACGATGGTTCGGATGGCCCAAGAATGGTCGCTGCGGTATCCACTGGTGGATGGACAAGGAAACTTTGGGTCGATTGATGGCGATTCGCCAGCCGCCATGCGTTATACGGAGGCTAGATTGAAAAGAATTGCTGAAGAATTATTAGGCGACATTAACAAAGAAACCGTTGATTTTCAGCCTAACTTCGATGACTCTCTGGATGAACCAACCGTTTTGCCTTCAAAAATCCCTAACTTATTACTCAACGGAACGTCTGGTATCGCCGTAGGGATGGCTACCAATATGGCACCCCACAATTTACGTGAGGTTGTGGATGGTATCGTTGCCTATATCGGCAACCGAGATATTACCGTGGCCGAGTTGATGCAATACATCAAAGCTCCCGACTTTCCTACAGGAGGTACTATCTACGGGGTACAAGGTATCAAAAATGCTTTTGAAACAGGTCGTGGACGTATTGTGGTGCGTGGTAATGCTACCTTTGAAACGTCTAAAACAGGCAAAGAGCAAATCATTGTTTCTGAAATTCCTTATATGGTCAATAAAGCTTCGCTTATCAAGCAATGTGCCGACTTGGTGAACGAAAAAAGAATTGAGGGGATTTCTGAAATTCGTGACGAGTCTGACCGCCAAGGAATGCGTATCGTATTCGACTTGAAGCGTGATGCCGTTCCGAATGTAGTATTGAATAATTTGTATAAATATTCTGCTTTACAATCGTCGTTCAGTGTCAATAACGTGGCTTTGGTGAAAGGTCGCCCGATGACACTCAACCTCAAAGATTTGATTCATCACTTTGTCGAGCACCGCAACGAAGTTGTGATTCGTCGAACGCAATACGATTTGCGTGAAGCACAAAAAAGAGCCCATATTTTAGAAGGCTTTATCATTGCACTCGACAACCTTGATGCCGTAATCAAGCTTATCCGTGAATCTCGTGACCCCAATGCGGCTCAAACAGGTTTGATGCAGTCGTTTGGCTTGTCAGATGTTCAATCCAAAGCCATCCTCGAAATGCGTTTGCAACGCCTCACAGGAATGGAAAGAGATAAAATCTTGGCTGAATACGCTGAAATCCAAAAGCAAATCCAAGATTTACAAGATATTTTGGCTCGCCCCGAGCGACAACTCGAAGTAATCAAAGCCGAATTGTTTGAAATTAAAGAACGCTACGGCGATGCTCGTCGCACGCAAATTAACCTGACAGACGATGAGTTTTCGGTAGAAGATATGATTGCCGACGAAGAAATGCTGATTACCATTTCGGCACAAGGCTATATCAAACGTACTTTACTTTCTGAATACAAAGCCCAAAGTAGAGGCGGTGTTGGCTCAAGAGCCGTAGCAACCAAAGATGCCGACTATACCGAGCATTTGTTTACGGCAACCATGCACAATTGGCTCTTGTTCTTTACCGAAAATGGTAAATGCTACTGGTTGCGTGTGTATGAAGTACCCGAAGGCTCAAAAACAGCCAAGGGTCGTCCTATTCAAAACTTGATTAATATTGAAAACGGAGACTCTGTTCGCTCGGTTATCAATGTAAAATCATTGACCGACGATGACTACATCAATAATAACTACATCGTGATGTGTACCGAGGATGGTACGATTAAAAAGACTTCACTCGAAGCTTATTCTCGTCCTCGTCAAAATGGTATCATCGCCGTAACCATCCGTGAAGGCGACCGCCTGCTCGATGTGTCCTTGACCAACGGCAACAACCATATTATTATCGCTACCAATTCGGGTAGGGCTGTCCACTTTGAAGAAAGCCGTGTGCGTCCGATGGGTCGCTCGGCGGCTGGAGTTAAAGGTATTTGGCTCGATGAGGAAGAGGCAACCGAAAAAGTAATTGGCATGGTTTGCGTAGCTTCGCCCGAAACACAACAATTGTTGGTAGTTTCTGAAAAAGGCTTTGGCAAACGTTCAGATGTAGAAGAATACCGTTTGACCAACCGTGGTGGCAAGGGCGTAAAAGCCTTGAACATTACCGAGAAAACAGGTAATTTGGTTGCCATCAAAGAAGTGACAGACAACAACGACTTAATGATTATTACGAAAGCAGGTATTCTGATTCGTATTGCAGTAGCTGATTTGCGTGTGATGGGTCGTAATACGCAAGGCGTAAAATTGATACGCTTGAAAAATGAATCAGATGAAATTTCGTCGGTGACAAAAATTGAAAAAGACCCCGTCGAACCAAGCGAAACGAGTCAAGATGTTGTTGTAAATCCAGATGATATACCAACAGACACTGTCGAATAAAGGATAAAAAGGGTAGGAGTCGTACTTCTCCCTTTTTTCTTAACTTTTTGATTATCAGAACTTAAATAGTTTTCCATAAAATTTTAAGCTTAATTTAAGTACAACTAATGGCAATTTTGCCGAAATAGCCTTTTCTTTGAAAAGCTATTTTTCTTATTTATAATTAACAAACCATTTACTAAACAATGAGAAAACTCACATTTGCTCTGTTTGCCGTAGTAATGACATCAGGAGCAACGTTTGCACAAGCCGACAAACTCATGCAAGAAGCACAGCGTAAAGCTTTGTTGGAAGCAAAAAAGAAGGCTGACGAAACTGCAAGTAAAAAAGATTCTTTGAAAGCAAAAACATGGTTGACCAGGGCAGAAGCGTACATCGACTTGGCCATGTCGCAAGACAAAGAAATCATTGCACAAACGCCTGATGCACCTCACCAAGCAGTGTCATTTTTACAAAAGGCTATTAGCCTCGATGTAAAAGAAGGAAAAGAAGGCCCTGTAGCCGCTTCCGCTAAAAAATATTTGGAAGTAAGTTATGCCAAAGATGGTAAACCAGAAGCTGAGGGTGGATACAAATTGTATAATGCTTTCATGAGTACGGGTATTGCTAAATACCAAGATAAAGATTATGCAGGTGCGTTGAAAGACCTCCAATGGGCTTCTAAAGTTGGCACAAAAGATACTACCGCAGCTATGTACACGGGTATCATTGGTCAAATGGCTAAAAACGAAGATGCTGCTAAAGAAGGATATGAAAAATATATCGCTCTAGGTGGTAAAGATGCAGGGGTATATTATGGGTTGATTCAAATTTATAAAGACCGTAAAGACGAAGCTAAGGCTATCGAAACGATTGAAAAAGCTATCAAAGCTAATCCGACAAACAAAGATTTGGTAAACGAGAAAATCAATATTTATTTGGCTTTCAAAAAGATTGATTCGGCTATCGAAGATTTGCAAAAAGTAGTTGATAAAGATGCCACAAACGTTCAGACGGTACTCAACTTGGCAATTCTTTATGACAACAAAGCCGAGCAAATAGGAGGGGAGATGCGTGAATTAAAAGATAAAGTTGCCGAGTTTAATACCGATGATTTGAAAAAGAAAGTGGCTGCTAAAAAAGATGAAGTAGATGCTTTCGACGGTGAAATCAAACGTTTGAATGATAAATTGAAAAAAGACCCTAAGTCTGCGGCAGCTACGAAAAAACAAATTGCTGATTTTATAAAGCAAAGAGACCAAAAGAAAGTTGAACTAGAAGCCTTGAATGCCGACTTAGCGAAAGCTTCTGCCAACGCCGCTACAGTAGCCGAATTAAACGCTAAAATAGCACCGCTTGAAGCAGCACAGAAACAAGCAAAAGCAAGTGCTTTGGCCAACTACGATAAAGCGTTGAAAGCCGACCCGAACAACTACGATGTAAACTATAACTTGGGTGTTATTTCATTTAACGAAGCGGTTATATTGAACAAGAAAGTGGGAGATATGGGAATGGATGAGTACAAAAAAGACGGTAAAGCTGCCGAAGCTGTAAGAGATGCCAAATTTAAAGAAGCTGTTGGTTATTTCGAGAAAGCGTACTCAATCAAGAAAGAAGACGATGTGAAAGAAAACTTGAAAAACTTGTATAAGTTGCTCAAACAAGAAGATAAATTGAAAGAGTTAGGGGAGTAGTTTCTCGCTCAAATCAATCCAATAAAAAAGCCCAGCAATTGTTTGCTGGGCTTTTTTATTGGATGCTACCCAACAAACACGAGAACGTTTCAAGCTTGCATTTGAAAAAATAAAAATATAGCAAAAAGCCAGTATCTCATGAAATAGGGTGTTTCTAAAAACTCTATTTAACATAATATAAATTATACAACTAATGTTTTTTTCAAAAATGTACTAAAAATAAACAATTACCTGTAGGGGACTTTTTATAAGTAAAGTATTTGTAATGAACGATTTATAGTATTGGCAAGAAGTTTATCAAAGGGTTTTGAGCAGAAAATTTTGTACAAAACCCTTTGATAAACGCTACAACTATGGAAGAATTGCTTTGAGATTGGCCGGCGAATAATTGACCGATTTAAGGATTTTGTTATCACTTTTACGATACACCAAGAATTGCTCGCCATCAGGTGCTATAAAGGCTTCTGTACCATCTTTTTGGAGGTAAAAATCGACCGTTGCTTGGGCTTCTTCGAGGGTTTTGCAAGCTTTACTCATGTTAGAACGCTGTACTTCGTTGAATAATTCAACAAATTTTTCGCCTAAACCAAACTCAAGCACCGCTCCTGCCAATACATACTGGATGTCGCACAAAGCATCGGCAATTTCTACAATATCCTGATTTCTAATCCCTTCCTCTAGCTCTTTTAATTCTTCGGCTATCAAGCTCACCCGCAATTGGCATCGCTCGGCGCTGGGTATGCTTGGTGAGGGCAAAATGGGGGCTTTAAAGGTCTGATGGAACAAGGCTACTTGGTTTAACGAATCGAGTTTTTCCATGCAATTGATATATATTTTGGGTTTAAATACGCAAGTTACGTGTTTCTCAAGAGAAATAAATAACGTTAAGGTAAATAGTGTATTTTGTTTTGCACAACAATGATTTTCTTCATTTGTGTATAAAATATCTTTGTTTTGTAAGTTGTTGATTTTCAGTTGGTTATATATTCACGTGGAACACTTATCAAAACAAGCTTGTTTTCACGAAAACATATAGAAAAAATAGGGCTGGAGATACCGCTGCGTTAAGATAATATAGGTAAAATCAATAGGGGATAAAATAGTAAATAGAGATACGAGAGAAGCAATAGGAAGAGGGTATGCTTGGTCAAAAAATGAAGTCCCCTCTCCCATTTTTTCTATTGTATGGATAAGTAAAATGAAAATATATTCATTTTTGACAAATAAGCGTTTGAAAAGTATGCTAAGATAGCTAAGGACGATTGGGCGAAAAACGCCCCTCTCCTGCCCTTATTTGGGGCGATTGGGGGGCGTTTTGCCAGAATCTAGTGAGATAAATTTAGGTTTTGTATGACACATAAACATAAGCAACATAAGTATAAAGATAGACGAAAAAGAAAAGATAGGAGCTTTGGCATATTGCTCTGATACACATAAAAGCAGGAAATTGCAGGAGTTCTTTGTAACGTTTCCTTTACTGTAGCTCCTTTTGCTAGTGAAATTTCGCAAGAATAACTTCTCCATTCCCATTTACGCTGGTCAATAATTGTAGGGTGCTGGAATGTTCTATTTCTTTTAATCATGCGGTTATTCTTTCAATAGTTATTTCGCAGGCTTATATTCTGTAAATGTACCGTCGGAATAAAAAATCAGAATTCGGTCAATCGTTTTTTCTTCTGGTTCTATGGTAGTAGGGACAATGGGGCGTTCTATTTTCCTTTTGAGTGTATTTTGTACGGATTTCTCTTCGGGTTGAATCATTTTAGGCGATTCTCGGAGCGTTCCTGTATGCCCAGTATTGTGATTAATTTGTTGATTATAAGGTAGTTGAGGTGCATTTTCAGGGCTTGTAATAGTGGGGCTTCCTGTGTCAAAAAGTAGCCAATCTCGGTCTAAATCGGGAAAAACCCGTAAAATACGCTGAATGATGTCTAAACTAGGCTTATTTCGCCCTGAAAGTATGTGTGAAATATTGCTTCTTTGTACGCCAATGGTATCGGCGAAAGAACTTGGCGACATACCTTTGCTGAGAATAATTTGTTCTATTTTTTGGTTAAGCTCCATGTGTTTACATTTGTATTTCATGTATGTTATATACAAATGTATATGTATTTATTGTAAATTACAAATGTAAATCATATATAATACAAATTATTTGTTCACAAATGTAATTTACAAAAGTGTCTTGTGTGATTAGCGTAACTTGATACAATTGTCAACGATATTGATTATCTGTTCTTTAAGTAATCCACCGACGGCTTTCTTAAAATCTTTCTTTGACATTTCTAAATAAGCATAAATAACCGATGCTTCTGTTTTGTCATTGAGTGGTAAACTGCCTTCATGTTGTTGAAGTTTGTCAAGAATAATTTGTTTACAATTGTTAATACGTTCGTAACCGACCTGTTCTAAGCTTAAATCTATTTTTTTATCCTCTCTGATTTTTTTGATAAAAGCTTGGTAAGTTTCGCCGAGTGTAATTTTCTTAAAGGTTTCATTTCTATAAAGAATCCCCATATATTGCTCTTCGATGAGGCATTTAATCGCCATCTCAGTAAATTCGTAAGGCATAACCTGCACGGCTTGTCCAAGCTCGAATACAGGCATTTCGGGTTGCAAGAAGCGTTCTATTTTCGCTGAGGCTACGATTCGATTTGATTTTTCATCCACATATACACGCACCAAATACTTACGGCCAACGACCATTTTTTGATGTTGCTCTCCGAACGGAACGAGCAAATCTTTGAGCAGTCCCCAGTCTAAAAACACCCCTAATTTACTGACTTGTTTAACTTCTAAGAAGGCGAATTCATCTACTTGGGCTTTGGGGACGAGCGTTGTGGCGATGAGCCTATCTTCTGAATCTCTATAAAGAAATACATTTAGCGTGTCGCCTACTTTCGTACCTTCGGGGATATAGGTTCTTGGAATAAGGATTTCTTCCTCGTAGCCATCGAGGTACATGCCAAAATCGAGTTCTTTTATAACGGATAACTGATTGAATTTTCCTAGCTGAATTGTTTGTTCCATGTTTGTGTTGTTGTGATTCGATTACAAAAATGCACCAAGATTCTCAAAATGCCTAATGTTGGATAATTTGAGCGAGGTACAAGGTAAATTCAACTTGTATATATAAGTTGAATAGTCATATCTACAACTTGTATATACAATATATAAATGACAGATTAAAAGGTACTTTCGTGACTTTGAGCGGCAAAAGATAAAGTAAAAAAGACACCAATGGGCGATTTAAGCTAAGATAATGTCTGTGTTGGCTCAATGCTTATCTGACGTACCAAACGTGTTTGTATGGGCAATAAAAGGCATAAAAAAAGCGAAAGAGCATCTCTTTCGCTTGGGACTATAGTTGATGTTGGATTAATTTACACCGCTACATTATTTTCTCTGAGTGCTTGGTTGAGCGATGTTTTCAAATCGGTGCTTTCTTTGCGTTGGCCAATAATCAAAGCACATGGTACGTTGTATTCGCCCGCAGGAAATTTCTTGATGAATCCACCAGGAATCACTACTGAATTTTCAGGAACAAAACCAATATATTCTACTGGTTCGGGGCCTGTTACATCAATGATTTTAGAGCTACCTGTAATGGTTACACCAGCACCCAAAACAGCCCTCTTCCCTACCCTAGCACCTTCTACTACGATACATCTTGAGCCAATAAACGCACCATCTTCGATAATTACAGGGGCTGCTTGTGGTGGCTCTAGTACGCCCCCGATGCCAACGCCGCCACTCAAATGAACGTCTTTGCCAATCTGTGCACAGCTTCCTACAGTAGCCCAAGTATCGACCATTGTGCCAGCGTCAACGTAAGCACCAATATTTACATAAGAAGGCATCAAGATAACGCCTTTAGAAATGAAAGCACCATAGCGAGCAACTGCCGGAGGCACCACTCTTACGCCAAGCGAAGCGTAGTCTGTTTTCAATTTCATTTTATCGTGGTATTCAAAAATACCCACTTCTTGTACTTCCATTTGGCGGATAGGGAAATACATCACAATAGCCTTTTTAACCCAGTCGTTTACAGTCCAAGAGCCATCTTCGTTGGGTTGAGCCGTTCTGAGCAAGCCTTTATCCACTTGCTCTACCACATATTCAATTGCTGCTTTTGTTTCGCTATTCGCTCTCAAACTTGTGTCTTCCCAAGCCTTTTCAATAATTTCTTTTACGTTTTCCATGAATTGAACTTTGCTTAATTTATTTAGGCTACAAAGGTAAGATATTTTTCAAATCTATGTATCAATTGCCAGGAAGACTTGTGCTTGGGTACAAACATAACTGTCTGAAAAACGTAGCTATAAATAAGGGTTATGACCGCAAATACAACCTCATTTAATAGTTGAATATTAGGTATTCTATTCTCTGATTTTAAGGTAGTTATACTTTATTAAATAAAGGCAATAGTAGGTTTGCCAAATTTTGTTTTGCGTAAAAAAAGTGTTTTTTATAATAAAGAAAGACTTTGAAGGAAATCTAAAAGCAGGAGGAAAATTTGTGAGAGCGTTTTGTAAAACAGCTAATCTACTTTTGATATAAGTATTGATTGCTTTAAACAAAGTAACAAAAAAAAACTGAAAATTCCTAGTTTTTTCTAGGTTATTTAATCGTTATCCTCTCTTCAGCATTGAACTTATTATGGATAGTCATTCTTCCTTCCTACCTTGGGTAATTACAGAAAAGTGAAAAGTTTACTTGATTTATAGCGTGCGATATAACTTATCAGCATGAGAATTTCCCCCAATTTATAGGATTCACTCCATTATGTTTTTATCTATAATTCCTTTGCCCAAATTCTTTTTTGAAGAAGTTATAATTAGGCTATTATTTAGGCTTCTCTTGGCTTGTGTTTGAATGTATTATCGCACGCTATCCGAATAGAGGTTAAAAAGTAGTATTAGCATTTTTAATAAGAAAAACTACTAATTTTAGTAATCTTAAACTAATTTGCTAAATATTTTGACAATATAGTTGGTTTTTTACTAATATAAATGATTTAATACTAAATAAATTAACCGAACCACTACCCTTATATATTTATTTTTTACCTATCATTTTATATATTCCTTGCAAATAGGCTTAATAAACCGTATTTTTGTGGAGTGTTTAAACAATTATCCCTTATAAAAAAATGGCTAAAATTAAAGTTGCAATTAATGGCTTTGGTCGTATTGGTCGCTTAGCTTACCGTCAAATCTACAACATGCCAGGTATTGATGTTGTTGCTATCAACGATTTAACAAGTCCTTCTACCCTTGCACATCTTTTGAAATACGATAGTGCACAAGGAAGATTCAATCAAGAAGTAACTTCAACAGAAAATAGCATCATTGTAAACGGTGAAGAAGTTAAAATTTATGCACAGCGTAACCCAGCAGATATTCCTTGGGCTTCACACGAAGTAGATGTTGTATTGGAATGTACAGGTTTCTTTACTGATAAGGACAAAGCAGCGGCACACTTAACTGCTGGTGCAAAAAGAGTAATCATCTCTGCTCCTGCTACAGGCGATTTGAAAACAATCGTATTTAACGTTAACCACAATATCTTAGACGGTAGCGAAACTATCATTAGCTGTGCAAGTTGTACAACTAACTGTTTAGCTCCTATGGCAAAAGTATTAGACGAGAACTTTGGTATCGTATTAGGTAGCATGACAACAGTTCACGCTTATACCAACGACCAAAACACGCTTGATGCTCCTCACCCTAAAGGCGATTTGCGTCGTGCAAGAGCGGCTGCTTCAAACATCGTTCCTAACAGTACAGGTGCTGCCAAAGCAATCGGTTTGGTTCTTCCTTCATTGAAAGGTAAATTAGACGGTGGTGCACAACGTATTCCTACTATCACTGGTAGCTTAACAGAACTTACTGTAGTACTTGACAAAACTGTAACATTAAGCGAAGTAAATGCTGCTATGAAAGCTGCAAGTACAGAAAGCTTTGGTTATACAGAAGACGAAATCGTAAGTAGCGACATCATCGGTATTACTTATGGTAGCTTGTTCGATGCTACACAAACAAAAGTAATTACTGTAGGTGACAAACAATTGGTTAAAACTGTAAGCTGGTACGATAACGAAATGAGCTACGTAAGCCAATTAGTTAGAACTGTAAAATACTTTGCAGAATTAATTAGCCAATAATAAGTTAACGTTAGCCCAAAAGGATATAAAAATCTGATTTAGGCTTAATGCAAACACTTATTTATAGAAAAAGGGAGGTTTTTTAGCCTCCCTTTTTACTTTGTCAAAACTATCGTAGCTCAAAATATGCCTCTGAGATTCGTTTATTTAGCTCCTAAATCAACCCTCCTACTGTTTATTGAAACGACAAGACAAATACTTAATGTCAAATCCTTTGGCTGTAAACAGTTCTTCAAAGCGTGTCTTAATACCATAATGCCTTACGTTCAGTTCAGAAGCATAAAGATTATCGGTGTAAATCAAATCCCGCACGACCATCTCCTGCAAAATATCCAAAGAATACTCAAACAATAAAGTACTATCTGTTTTCAAATGAAATAAGCCATCTGCTTGCAGAATTTCTTGGTACAATGCCAAGAACCTCGGATATGTCAATCGTTTTTTTATGCCACTTTTCAAAGGATGCGGGTCTGGGAATGTCACCCATATTTCAGCTACTTCGTTCGGAGCAAAGAAATTAACTAAATCGTGTATTTTTGTCCGAAGAAAACCAACGTTAGGCATCTGAGCATCAAAAGCCTTTTTAGCCCCTACTGCAATTCTATCTCCTTTGATGTCTATTCCAATAAAATTTTTCTCAGGAAAAATACCCGCCAACCCTACGGTGTATTCACCTTTGCCACAACCTAGCTCCAAAACAATAGGATTAGTATTTTTAAAAAAAGCATGGTGCCAATTACCTTTGATTTCATCAAAAAGTACTTTTCCTGGCTCTAAAACATTATCTAAGCGTTTACTTAACTCAAAACGGGGTGTTTTTTTTCTTGACACGGTTCTATTTTTAACTTAAATTTTTGTAAATAATTCACTTTATATCAACACTTTACCTTGATTTGTTGTCAAAATAAAGTCGCTGAGAATCGCATAAATTTTTTATCACGTACATTTTATCAGAAAAATGTCTTGTAAAGTCGCTTATAAATGAGCAATCTCGGCTACAACAAAGGTACTACCCCCTATATAAATTACATCGTCGGGGGTAGCTTGCCTCTGTACATAGCTGATGGCTTCATTCACATTGGCTACGACCTCGCCCAGTAACCCAAATGACGCTGCCTTACCTTGTAATAAAGTTGCTTCCAAAGCCCTAGGTATTTCGGCCTGACAAAAAACATACGCAGCTTTGGGAGGCAACAACGACAAGATACCATCAAGGTCTTTATCATTGACAAAACCCAGTATCATCCACAAACGCCCCTTGTACTGCAAGCTACTGAGTTGATGAAGGACTGAAGTAATGCCTGCAAGATTGTGTGCTGTATCGCATATCATTAAAGGCATTTGTTGTAAAATTTGCCAGCGACCTTTGAGTCCTGTATTGGTCACTACCTTGGCTATCCCTTGCTCAATGGCTTTCTCTGTAATCGCATATCCTTGGGTTTGCAACACAGCTATCGCTTGTAGAACACCCATGAGATTGGTGGCCTGATAATTCCCTACAAGCTGTGAATGATACGTTTGATTGACTTGTTTCAAACGGTCAAACACTTCAATTTTTAGAAAATTTTCAACAAATGAACATTCATTCAATTTGTATCTATCTGAGGAATAGTAAATTACAGATTTGCAGTCACTTGCCTTTTGATTGAACACAGTTGAAGTTTCAGACACTTTTTCCGAAATTACTACGGGCGTATGGGGTTTTATAATCCCTGCTTTTTCTGTCGCAATAGCCGTAAGGGTATCTCCAAGTATATCGGTATGGTCGAAACTGATATTGGTAATCAAGCTCAATTCTGGTTGAATAACATTGGTCGAGTCTAAACGCCCCCCAAGTCCTACTTCTATTACCGCTATATCTACGTTCTCTTGAGCGAAATAGGCAAAAGCAAGCCCAACAGTACATTCAAAAAAAGAAGGTCTTAAATCAAGAATAAATGGCTTATTTTCTTCTACAAAATGTACGACGGTTTCTTCAGGGATAGGATTTCCATTGATTTTGATTCGTTCGGTGAAAGATTTTAAATGCGGAGAGGTATATAAACCTACCTTATACCCTGCCTCTTGCAGAATAGAGGCTAAAAAATGGGAAGTACTTCCTTTGCCATTGGTTCCGGCAACGTGAATCGACTTGAACTGGGTATGAGGATTGCCCAGGTGGGCACACATTTTTAAGGTATTATGCAAATCGGCTTTATAAGCCTTTTTACCTTCTCTATGAAAAACAGGCAATAATTGATACAAATAGGCAATCGTTTCTGAATAAGTCATCATATTAAACATACTAAAATTAAAAAGCCTCTACAAAAGGCTACTACACTACAAAAAAATAAAGTAGTGTTTGTACACTACTTTAGCTTATTTCTACTAATTATTAACACATTAATTTGTCACAATCTGGAAGGTAACAGAACCCACCGAAAGCGGAGGCATATCGCCACTACTTGCCACAGGACGAAAGGAAATTTTCATGACTGCTTTTTTGTATTTTTCGATAACAGAAGGCGAAAAATTCCCTCTTTCTGTAGGTACAGCCGAGCGTACAATGCCATCAGAATCAACTTTTATCTTAAAGGTCAACGTACCCGATTCGTCTGTATCGTCATCTACACGAGGTTCTCCGTTCCATACCCAGCCAGCAAGGCTATAAGAAGAACCGCCCGAGCCTCCTTTGCCTTGTCCACCCGTTCCTACAGGTCTGCGTTCATACGTACCACCAAGCACAGTATTACCATTATGCTGTCCTTTATTTCCTTTGACATTATCATTACCATCAGCCCCTCCTCCCGTATTACTTGTGCCAGTAGTACCATTGGGGGCATTTTTAGCTCTCGAAGGTAATACCGAACCATTCAAAATAGTTTCTTTTTTAGGAGCAACCACAGGCGTTTTACCTGTTTTGGGGTCGGGTGTCAGTTTGGTATCTTTTTTCTCCGTAATTTTAACAGAACTCGGTTTGCTAGAAGTTATCACACTAGCTTCAGCGCTTTTGTCACTTACACGGGTATTATTTGGCTCTGGTTTTCTATCCGATTTCTTGTCTGCTACTTTTGTTGCTTCATTCGCATCAGCAGGTTTAGCATCAATGGCAACCTTACTATTACTGGCGTGATTTTTTGTATAAACATCTCCCGAACCTTTCTCATCCGTACCAAAGTTTACGACAAATCCTTGTCCACCAACGGGTTCTGTTAGAAAGTTTTCTTCGGCATTCCAAACGGTAATATACCGAAACAGCCCCAACATAGAAGCATTAAAGACCGTAGCCAAAAGAAAGGCTGTACGAGCGTTGGTATTAGTACTTTGTTTTTTCTCAATTTTAATAGCCATACATCAGTGCATTGTTTTGAATACCCAAGTTGTAGTACTTAATGTTTTTTTAAATTCGGTGGCTTTGCTACGAGCGAGGTTTTCTTCTGTATAAACCGACGCAGCCACTTTGAACAGTTTTTCGTTGTGGGTTGGTACAATAATCAGTGCCTGAGTAAAGCCTTCTTCTTTGATGGCCATTAAATACTTTTCTGCATTTTCACGACTACTGTAACTCCCTACAATAACGAAATATTGCCATACTTTGGTATCATTACTTGTTTTTTCTTCCACCGCTTGAGGCAATGGCTCGCTTGGAACTTGTGCGGCCGGCTTATTTACCTCCGGTTGAATGTTATTTTTCTCACTATCTTGCGTGGTAAATGGTAATACCGAACCTAAGTTGGTACGATTCACACTCTTGCTTCTCAACGACCATACCCCTATCAACACGGCCACCAACAAGGTAGCAAGGGCAGGAAGAAGCTTGATTTTTTTACGAGGATAGCTCGGCATCACTGGCTGGCGGTCGGTCGTAACAAGAGGCTGCACACTGGCTTCCACAGGCAATGCCGGTTTTACAACTGCATGCACAACCGGTGCCGACATAGGCTGTGACCTGCGTTTGGTAGCAAGAATACTTGGCAAGCCAAAACATTCTGCATAAAAATTCAAGCCATTATCGGGAAAAAAGACCACTTTATCTTCTTGGTTAGCAGAAAAAGAACCAATCTTATTAAACGTAACTACCTGTTTTTCATATAGGTTAGTCTTTACTCCGTCCACAAAGGATTTAAGATGCTTGCTGGCCTCCTCTCTGCTTACATTTTCGACTTTTGCAATATAATTCGTCAATAAACCATCATCAGTATTCAATAAACCATTGAATGCCACCCAACGAGAAGTAGGGCTAATTTTCCCTTCCTCTAGCGTAGCTTTTTTATAATTGGTAATAAACCCACCAAAATTAGGCACAACTACGCAATCTTGCTCAAAGAGTAAGTTGAAAATGTGATAATCAATTGACGACATAGCCATATAGTTTTACGATATAAACAAAAATCGTGTAATACCTTGATAGTCAATTACCTCTAGTAATTATCTACCGACGTATTACACGAATCAAGGATTTAAGCCTACAATTTAAAAAGAAAATGACAATCCTGCAAGGAAGTTTACGCCTTGTGTTGGATAATAAGCATATCTTTCATATTTTTTATTAAAAAGATTGTTAGCCGAAACAAATGCCGTAAACTGTTCATTAATAAAATAGGTGAATTTTAAGTTTAAGTCATAAATGGCAGGTAACTTGATTTCGGTATTGCTCACGTAGTTTTTTGCCTGTAGCCCCGTTAAGAAATAAAAATCTGACGTGACCAAAAGTTTTTCTTTCAAAATAAAGCTATTCGACCAAGTAGCTTTCATCGTAGGGCGATGCCATGCTTTTTCTAAATTGCCCAAATTACTATACATCATGCCTTCTACCAACAATTGTGACTTCCAAATATCTTGCAGGTTATAATGCACACGACCCGATAAGGTAGTTACGTGTACCTTGGTGTCGTCGTTGCTATACAAAACCTCAAAACGTGTGGTATCGGCTTTGGCGTTGTTGAGTACATAAAAGTCTTTGTATTGTGCATAGCTTCCTTTCAACTCGGCTGTAAGGGAGTTGTCGAGCGTAATCTTTGCCCCTGCATAAATTTCCGAAACCTTACGAGTGGGTTTCAACGTAACGGCTTTGGCCAACCATTGGTTTTCTTGTAAAAGTCCTGTAAGGGTATTGGCCGTAACATCTCCTTCAAATCCGCCGAATAGCGTAAGACCATTCAGCAACTTGTAGTCGGCACTTAGCACAGGGTAAAAGAAGTTTTCGCTTTGGGTGCTTCTTTCACGACTAGCCACCAACATAAGCCCCAAGTTTATACTAAACTTATCTACTTTATATTTAAAACTAGGAATGACCTTCACTAAATTACGGTAGGTAGTGGTCGAATCCTGGGCTTGTGACAGCAAAACATTCGCCGATAAGTTGGCCGACAATTCGTTGGTCAAAGGATAAGACCCTTTCAAGTCGCCTTGCCAAATAAACTCTTTTGCCTTGAGTTTGGTAAACAAGTACGATAAACCCGTATTGAATACATAGTCAACCTTAGCAGATTTGTTGGCATTGGCTACCGTAGCATTAAAACCTATTTTATTCCAAGCATTAAAGATTTGTTCTTTATCGAAATCCGTTTTGGGATTATAGGCATAATAATAAAAGCCTCGGCGTTGCCAGTCTAAAGCCCCTTCTAAACGAATCTTACTGAGCATCACCCTACTATAAGCCTTGATTTCGTTGGAAGATTGTCCAGAATAATCATTGCGAACAGGCCCACTGCCAAAGGCATTATGTTTGAGATAAATTCCATGATAATTGGTTTGCCCCGTCACAATTCCCGCATGGCCTTCCAAGAAGGTGTGGCCATAATTGCCCAAGCCTGCTCTTACAATATTATTGTATTTGCCTAGTTTGTCGTTTTCGGTATTGGGATTCAAAGGCAAATAAACCTGCGGAATAATCTCGGGCATTTTTACGGGCACTGTCACCTCCGAATAATTGAAGGTAAGGTGATTGGCTGGAGGCGCCGCTACCTTGATGCGTTCAAAGATGCGATTGGCCCCTGTTATATCTATTTTAAGGTTTTTCTCTACTTTAATGACCTTATCGGCCAAAGTGCCTTCTTTTTTAGGTGTTTGGCCCAATACTTGCTGCGCCAATGGCACAAAGCCACAAGTCAGAGCAAGGTAATGTATGAATGTTTTTTTCATGAAAAGCAATGTTAAAATATAAAGACAACTACTTTTTATCGAGGGTACGTAATCTCAAGCGGGCTTGTTCTACGGCATTTTCATCGGGCAAATTTGCAATGATTGAATTGAGCGTTGCCTTGGCTTGGGTAATATTACCTAAAGCAATAAAGTCATCGGCCATCAGCAAATAAGCTCTTCCCATCAATGCGTCTGAGGCTTGTGCAAATTCGCCAGTACTACCAAATTTCAAACGCAAAATATCACTTGATTCTTTATAACGCTTGGCATCGTAGAGCATTTTGGCAATCATGATTTGGGCTTCTGCCCCAACGTCGTCTTTGGCAATCACAATGGCTTGATTGAACATATCCTCGGCTTTGCCATAGTCTTTCAACTGCATATAAATTTTACCTGCATACAGGTACGCCTTATTCTTGGCATTGGGCTGAATGTTTTTGTCATTAATCATCTGCTGGGCATAAGTCAGCGTAGAATCCGTTTTGGGGGTATTATAATACGATTCTACCAAGCCAAGCAAGGCAACCTGTGTTTCTCGCACCTCTTTGGCACTGCCCAACAAGGTTTTATAACTGGTAATCGCCCGCACAAAGCTATTGCCTTCAAACTCAATTTTAGCGGCTCTTTCGGCAGCTTTATTGGTATTCTTGTATTTGCGTTGCATCACCAAGTGATAATACTTCAAGGCTTCGGGCAAATTATTGCTAAAGAAAAATGCCTCCGCTACTAAAAATGAGCCTTCTTCACTTTCAGGTGCATTAGGATATTTGGTAACAAAATCTCTTAACGCCAAGGCTGCTTTATCATATTTGGGCACATAGTACAAGCTCTTAGCAGCTTCGTATTCTTTGGCAACCAAACTTGGGTCGGAAGGATTCACTTTTTGTTGCTCGGCTACCACAGCCACAAATTCTTCGCTGCGGTCGTTGTTTTCAAGCAAATCTTGTAAGCCATCCAAAGCATTGCTGGCATCTTCGGTATTCGGATAATGCTTCAATACATACTTGTAGTCGGCAATGGCCTCCTCTGCGTATTTCTTGGCATCGGCACTTTCAAAAGCTCCTGCCCGTTTGATATAGGCTTGGGCTATCAAAGGACTCTTGGGACGGTCGTTGATTAAACGTGTGTAAGCCGTAATAGCTGTATTGTAACGTCTAGCCTCGGCTTCTTTTTCGGCAATCTTAAACCAAGCTTTGTCCACATAGTCCGACGAAGGAAACACCTTAGTCAGTTCTTCCAAGGTTTTCTTGGCATTTACCTCGTCGCCTTGGGCATAAAAAACAATGCCTTTTTGGAAGAGGGCATAGTCTTGGTTAATCTTATTGGTACGATAGGCTTTATCGTAGGTACTCAAGGCCGATTTGTAATCTTTTTGGGCATAATACGTATCACCCAAACGCAACAAGGCATCTTGGTACGCCTTCGAGTCTGGATTGGTGGCAAGTCCTTTTTCGGCATATTCTTTGAAATAGGCATTGGCTTTGTCGTATTCTTTGTTGGTATAATACGCATACGCCACAGCGTATCTACTTTTTTGTTGCAAATCAGGCAAGCTTTCTGTTTTATCGTTGGTCTTGATAATGCCTAAATACAAAGGGATTGATTCAGGATAACGCTTGAGTGCCGAAAGGGCTTCACCCTTACCAAAACTCGCTTGGTAACGCAAATCTAAATCAGTGGGCGTACTGAGTGATTTATCGAAAAAAGTAATGGCATCAACAAAGCCTTCTTCATTAAAACGCTTCACGGCTTGTCGGTACGTATTTTTTTGATACAACGCATTGATGGAAGGACTCCGCTGGGGCAGGCGTTCGATGTAAGTAACAGCCGCTAAGTAATTGTTTTCGGTAAAATACGACTCGCCCAGTAATTGGTCTGCCTCCGCACGAAAAGTCCCACTAGGATAGTTTTGAATAAAACCTTCTAAAGCTTTGGTGGCTTCTGGGGCTCGTCCCAATTCCAACAGCACTTTGGCATAATTAAGTGCGGCTTCTTCTTTGATGGGTAAACTAAAACTCAAGCGACTTGCCTTGTCGAAAGAAACCAATGCTCCTTGAAGGTTATTGGTGCGTTGCTGACAAATACCCATCACAAAAGAGGCATATTGAGCCAAGGTGTCTTGAGCGGTGGCAATGGTTTTGAGTTGGTCGGTAGCTGGTTGAAATTGATTGATTTTATACAAACTATACCCATAACGATACGAGGCCGCAGGCAACATGAGCGTTTTGAAGTTTTTGTATAGTTTGTAATAATAAGCCGACCGCTCAAAGTTATTGCGTTGAAAATATACCTCCGCCGTGAGCAATGAAAGGTCGTCGAGCTTTTTCCCCGAACTTCTTTCTCCGAGTACTCCTTCGGCATAAGCCAGCATTTCGTCGTATTTGCCTTGCTTAAAATAGCTATTGGCAATCCAAGCGGGAACTTCTCCTCGCAAGTTGGGCGACTGCTCGGCTACCTTGAACGAAGCAATGGCATCGTCGTAATTACCAGCACGGTACTGCAACACGCCAGCATAATAAGCCGACCCAGGGCCAAACTCCGGATGCGTACTATTTTTGAGTCGATTGAAAATAGCCATCGCTTGGGCATCGTTTTGGAGGGTAAAATGAGCTACCCCCAAACGATACTGAGCCGCCTCATCGTTTTTTCCACTTTTCGACAAATAATCAACTGCCCGTGCATAATCGCCATTATCGAAGAAGTAATTTCCAATTTCTCGAAAAATATACCCTGCAATCGGGTGTTCGGGATACGTTCTAACAAAACGGTCGGTCATCAACTCCGTTTCGGGCCTATCCATGTACAAGCTACACAAGATAATGTAGTATTCAGCCCAAGGAATATTGGCATCTTCTTTGTCTAAAAAATTGCGATGCTCGTCTAAAAACAACTGAAATTCGGCACGAGCAGCTTCATAATGTTTGAGTTCAAAGTATTCTTGAGCGTTCCGAAAATGGATATTAGCGGCTTCGTGATTGAGCGTTTGCTGTGCATACAACGCATGATGAGAAACACTGCAAGATGCCGCCAAAGACAAAAATACTATCGAGGGTAATTTTTTCATTAGGTATGTTTTTTGAAATACTAACTACTTACCAACTTGTATCAGATAAGTTAAAAAATATTTGTTTAACAAGTGAGCCTTTCCTACTTTCACAATTCAAACGTAATTACAGAGTTTAAATTATGAAAAAAAACGCAATTTTAGCGATTAGCCTGTTGCTAATTAGCTTGCTTTCATCAGCAAAAATCAATGCCCCTCAGCCTACCATAACCTATACGCTGAGTATGCCCGCCCCTCAAACACATTACTTCGAGGTGACAATGCAATTAACCAATATTGATGCCCTAAGCCAACAAAAAGGCTATCTTGATTGCAAAATGGCCGTTTGGACACCCGGTTCTTACTTGGTGCGAGAATACGCCAAAAATGTGGAAGGTGTATCTGCTTTTATTGGCAATGCCTCCGCCACCATCAAAAAGGTTAGTAAAAATACTTGGCGTGTTTCTCTTCCCAAAAAGACAACAGAACTAACGCTAAAATACAAAGTTTATGCCAACGAATTATCAGTTCGGACATCTTTTTTAGATGATTCTCATGGCTATCTTAATCCTGCCAGTGTGTTCCTTTATGTGAACGATTGGAAATATTTGCCTTCTAAACTTATCATTCAGCCCTATAAAGACTGGAAAACGGTTTCCACGGGTTTACGCAAAATCGACGAACTTACCTACCAAGCTGATAACCTTGATAACCTCATTGACTCGCCTATCGAAATTGGCAACCAAACCTTGCTGCGATTCGATTTGAAAGGCGTACCGCATACCATTGCCATGTACGGAGAAGCCAAATACGATGCCCAGAAAGTAAGCAATGATATAAAGAAGGTTTGTGAAAATGCCCTCACTGTGGTAGGCGAGCATCCTTGCAAAGATTATACTTTTTTGATTCATAACCTGCTGTCGGGTGGTGGCGGACTCGAACACCTCAATTCTACTACTTGCCAAACCTCTCGCTCGGTGTATGAAAGCGAGTTGGCTTATAAAGGTTTCCTCAGCCTGATTGCTCATGAGTATTTCCATCTTTGGAATGTCAAACGTATTCGCCCTAAAGCCCTTGGCCCTTTCGATTATGAAAACGAAAACTATACCACTATGCTGTGGTTTTCGGAAGGCTGTACCAGTTTTTACCAAAGTTATATCCTCCGCAAAGCAGGCATCTATACGCCCGACGAATATATCAATTCTTATATCTCCGAAATCAATACCATCGAAAACCAACCGGGCAATGCCGTACAATCAGTAGCAGAAGCGAGTTGGGATGCTTGGATTAAGTACTATCGTCCTAACGAAAATTCTCGCAATAGCACGGTGTCGTATTACGACAAGGGAGCGGTTATTGGGGGCTTGTTGAATTTGGCTATTTTAGAGGCAAGTCAAGGACAAAAGAACCTTGATAACCTTATGCAAGTACTCTACCAAAAATTCTACAAACAACTCAACCGTGGCTTTACCGACGAAGAGTTTATGCAGGCCTTCAACGAAATAGTAGGCAAAGATATGACAAGCTTTTTCCAACAGCACATTTATGGCACAACCGAGCTTCCTTACAACCAATTGTTCAAAGCCGTTGGGATGCAGTTGCGTGATACCAATGCTGGCAACGATAGGGCGTTTTTAGGGGCTGATGTCCGCAGCAATCGGGTGGTGGCTGTTCGCAGAGATTCGCCTGCCTTTGTGTATGGCATCAATGTAGGCGACGAGCTTCTCAGTGTCGATGGCAAAAAGCCCGAAGAACTGACAAGCTTACTCAGCAGCAAAAAAGTAGGCGAATCGCTAGAGATAAAACTAAAAAGAGATGGATTAGAAAAAACCTATACGGCTATTCTCAGCAGCAATCCAGCTAAATATTATAAGCTAGAACCGCTGCCTAACCAAACAGAAGCCCAAAAAGCTTTGTACAAAAAATGGCTTTTTATTCAGTAGGAAAATAGATTAAAAGCAAAAAAGCGGTTGGGGATTCCAACCGCTTTTTTGCTTTTAAATCAGGGTCATCAAGGCCTGACTCATTTGTTCAAATCTTTCAACAACGCCTTCTATCAAGGCTGGAGCAATAATTTCACGCACCTCGGCTTCTCCGCTCACATCCGTTTCAGGAATCTTAAACGTTTGTTCTAAGGTAGCGGTTTCAAACTTAACAAAATACTTGTTGTTCCATTTGTACAATGAAATCTTACAAGCAGGGTGAGGAATTTCTCCAATAAAATACATAGTGTTCGAGAGATAAAAGCTATTCTTCTTCAATAACCGTAATGCTGATAATCTTATCGCCTTGGCGAATCGCATCTACAACTTCTAACCCTTCAATAACCTTGCCAAAACAAGTATGGCGACGGTCGAGGTGGGCAGTATTTTTACGGCTATGACAAATGAAGAATTGCGAGCCTCCCGTGTTGAGTCCACGGTGTGCCATTGACAATACGCCACGGTCATGGTATTGATTATTGCCCGTCAATTCGCAAGGAATGGTATAACCCGGGCCTCCTGCTCCTGTACCCGAAGGGTCGCCTCCCTGAATCACAAAATCTGGAATGACCCGATGAAAGGTAAGCCCATCATAAAATCCTTTCTTCGATAAATCAACAAAGTTCTTTACATGAATAGGAGCATCTTCTTCAAAAAAGGTAATTACCATTAATCCTTTGTCGGTCAACATCTCTGCTTTTAACATAATCTTTTATTTTAAAGTGATAAATTTCGGCTTGCAAAGTTAAGCGTTTCTCTTACAATAAAAATAAGCCTCTACATTTTTTCCTTGGCTTTTCGCTGTGATGCCTCTAACTTTACTGCTCAATCTGATTCAATTCGATACGCTATGAAATACTACTATTTATGGATGCTCCTCCTGTGGGAGCTGTGGAGTTGTGGCAACAACCAAGAACAAGAAGCAGCGATGTTTTTTGTAAGAGGCAATGCTAAATTGAAAGAAAAAGAATACCAACAGGCAATTCACTGGTTCAACGAAGCCATCGAAAAAAAGCCTTCTTTCGCCGATAGTTACAACAACCGTGGACTCGCCTACCAAGGGGCTGATAAGTACGATGAAGCCCTTGCCGATTTCGATAAAGCTATTTCGCTCGATGCCAATTTTGGGGAGGCGTATTACAATCGTGCCGATTTGCACTTGCTCTTG
>JACCDR012147508.1_pt1 | contig 24353 bp, 19 predicted proteins | sample 7446431 | NCBI WGS metagenome assembly JACCDR01 (sample SAMN15323443, study PRJNA562643) | freshwater metagenome | isolation source: river surface water | place: USA:Blue River Watershed | collected 2017-08-17 | reverse complement strand
GGGCAACCGGGCGGCACCGGGGGGGCACCCTCGAGGGGGCCGTCGCCCGGAGGGGGGCGGGGGCGGGGGGGGGGGGGGACATCGGGTGCGGGTGGGGCGGGGTCCTCATCGACCGCCCCACCATGAGCCGCAAGACGTTCTGGGGGGCGTGGTCGACCGGGACGGTCAACATCGCCGAGTTCATGCCCTACTTCCACGCCCTCTACTGGTTCGACGTGCACCTCCGGGAGGCCCGGAGGAAGGCGCGGGGCGGGGCCCCGCTCCGCGTGCACGTCTTCACCGACAGCGAGTCGACGGTCAACTCCGGGAACGACCCCTCCCGGCGGCACGACCTGCGACCTCTCTGGGCGGCTTGGGACGTCCTGCTCCGGAAGGGGTACACCGCGCGGTTCCACCACATCCCGCGGGACACGGTCGGGCTGAATGCCGTGTTCGACGAGTTGAGCCGGTTCTCAAGGGTCCTGCTCTCCGAGATCGAGCCGAAGGACTACATGCCGGACGGGTTCGAGTCGATCTACGACGTGAACCCGGACTGAACTTCAACAGGGGGCCCTCCGGGCCCCCTAACTTTTTGGAGACGCCACCTATTTCTGGTGATCGAACACTCGACGAATCCAAGAAAGGAACTCCTCCGGGGACATGCCCCGTTTGGCGTAGTTGCAGACGCCGCAACACGGATCGCAGTTGTCCGCGGTGTAGCCGAGCCGGCTGTCCGCCCGATCAACTCCGACCTTCTTTTTCTCGCCGCAGTAGCGGCAAGGCCGGCGCACGAGGGACGTAAACTCCTCCAAGGTGAGGGAGAACTCCAGAGACTTCTTCAAGGCGTTTGACCGGTAACCCCTGTAAGAACGACGCAAAGTCGCCTCCCCGCTTTTCAGGGAGTTCCTTTGACCCATCTCGCTGGCCTTCTCCCGATTCAGGCAGCCGCAGGACCTCACGCGCTTCCACTGACAAGTCGTCTCTCCTCCGCACACGCACCGGCACCGGTAATGGCGGCGACGGCTGGCGTGAATGACCTCAACCACAGTCAGCCTCGAGTAGGTGTCTCCTACCTTTGCGGCTGGCGGGCGGGCGCCGCGACACCGGTTGCAGCTCTTCCTGCCCCAGATAGAGGTAACCTCGGAACCGCAGACGCAGAGGAATAGAAAGGTCCTAGGCGAGGTTGAAGGTTGAACCTCGCGGACCATGGTCAAGTATCCGCACTTGTCTCCGGCGTTTCTTGGTCGAATGTAAGGCAATTTATCGCCCCTATGTTTAGTCGAAGTCTTACTATACTCGACAAAAACTCAACAGGAAAAGACCAATGTCAAAGACGAACTCTGAATCACGTCGATTTACCATGCACAGCAAGCTGTTGTTTGATGTCATCTCCCGCCAGGCCGGGGCGCTGAGCAAGGCGTTGCTGGAGGCGGTCATGAACTCAGCCGACGCCGGGGCCAAGGCCTGTGAAGTCACCCTGACCAAGTCGGACGTCCGAATCGTGGACGACGGCCGGGGCATCACCGACCAAAAGCAGGTCGAAAGTCACTTCGAGAGTTTCGGACACCCGCACTCAGACGAAGAGGCGAAGAAGTTCGGCACCTTCCGCATGGGGCGGGGCCAGCTGTTCGCCTACGGGGTCAACCTGTGGCGGACCGGGCCGTTCGAGATGGTCGTGGACTTCAAGCGGAAGGGGATCGACTACACCCTGGTGAAGAACAAGGAGGTCGTGAAGGGGTGCGACATCCGCATCGGCCTCTACGAGGAGATGACGAACCAGACCCTCCGGGACACCGAGGACGAGCTGACCGAGCACGTGAAGTACCTCGGCGGCATCGACGTCGTCCTGAACGGGAAGAAGATCAACACCAAGCTCGAGTCCACCAAGTGGACCCACGAGACGGAGGAGGCCTACATCCTCTTGAACGACTCCCGGGAGCTGAACCTCTACAACCTGGGCGTCCACACCGTGAACCTGGGGGCCCACAAGTTCGGGTCCGGCGGGGTCGTGGTGACCAAGAAGCAGATCAAGGTGAACTTCGCCCGGACCGAGGTCATCCGCGACTGCCCGGTGTGGAGGGAGATCGAGCCGTTCCTGCGGAAGGCCGCGGTGAAGCAGATCCGGAAGGAGAAGATGACCGACGACCAGCGGATCGCGGTGCTGCGGAACCTGGGGCGGGGGGTCGAGGCGGACGACGTCCGCGCCCTGCCCCTCTTTCGCAACCTGAGCGGCCGCCCGATCTCGGCCGACAAGATCGTCCGGGAGCTGCACGTCTGCAACGGCCTGCTGACGTTCTGCAAGGAGGGGGACGCCCGGGCGGACCGCATCCACCAGAGCCAGATGGCCCTGCCGCTGTCGACCTGGAACCTCGACCAGACGGCGTGGACCGCCGAGGAGTTCCTCCAGTGGGTCAACCGGGACAAGTACGGGCGCCTCGACTTCAAGCTGGGGGACTTCTCGAAGCTGGCGAAGGAGCTCACGGGTCGGTTCCTGGTCCTGACGCCGGACGAGCTGACCGCCACCGAGCAGGTGTGGCTGGACGTCGCCAAGACGGCCGGGCGTCAGGTCCTGTGGGACCTGGCCGCGAGGGAGGCCCGGGCCTGCGGCGGGCAGTTCCGCCACTACTACCGCGAGGTCGACTTCGTGATCGGCGAGTCGGACGTCGCCGACGGGTGGACGGACGGGAAGAGCTACGTGGTGATCGGGCGGCGGTTCCTGTCGAACCTGCAGATGGACCTGGGCGGGTTCGTCGAGCTGGGGGCGCTCGCCCTGCACGAGCTCTGCCACCACGAGTCGAGCGCCGGGTCGCACCTCCACGACGAGCACTTCTACCGCGAGTTCCACGACCTCGTGGCGAAGTCGATGCCCAAGTTCATCCAGGATTGCATCCGGACCGTCCCGACTGCCTTGGAGACGGTCGGCCGCCGGGAGACCAAGAAGATGCTGAAGGAGCGCGACCGCCGGGAGAAGGTCGAGAAGGCGGTGGCGAAGAGTCGGGAACACCCCGCGTTCGCGACGGCGGCTCGGGCGTCGTGAGGCGAGACCCCACGCAGCGCATACGACTAATGTAGGTATGACTTGTATGCGCTGCATGGGGTTCAACGCTGCGCGTACAGGTAATGTCCCCATAATCTTTATGCGCGGATGATCGCTCTACAGGTAATGCTACAACGCCTTGTGGCATTATCTGTATACCCCTTCACTCCGTTCAGGGGTGGCTGTGGGACTTCGTCACCCCACCCACCTCCCACCCTGACGGGTGGTCGGGGGTGAGGTAACTCCGTCCCAAAGAGGTCGGATCTCGGAAGCCTCGATCCTCCCGAATCCGAGACGCTCGGAAGCCTCGCGTCTCGATGTTTTCTTTTCGCAGTTACTGTAACCTTGATACGGTCTTTGACCCGATAGAGTTATTAACGATTTTCAGTAATTTTATAAACATTGTCACCAACCCCGAGCTTGTCCTTGACCCCGAATCAGGAAGCAAGGTTTTAGACTAATTTTATAAACATTGTGATCAACCCCTGAGGAGGAGTTATGCCCGATCACGACTTCTACTTCACCGACAAAGCGCGAGGTTACCCTGCGGCGGTGGAGCGCCGGGCCGTGTTCGACTCCCTGTACTCGGGGTCTAGGGGTCGATCCACGTCCGACGATTGCCGCCAGGCGCAGGATGTAATCAATCGATGGAGGGCCAAGGTCAACCAGCTCCGTAGCCTCGACTGCAGTGGCGTTAGGGGGCCGCGCGGTCAGTGGGTGCGGAACTGCCCTCCGACCGGCGTAGTTCGTGGCGAAAAGCGGCAGCTCCGGTCCTGCAATCTCGACCGAGTCTGTCCGTGGTGCTTCGCCCGGGCGCACGCCGTGGGCATCTACAAGACGCTCGAGAGGGCGCTTTTTCTGGACACCCCTGCTCGAGGGAAATACAAGCTGTTGCTGCGATCGGAGACGCTCGCCGTCGAAAAGGGGCGCTCTTACTTTTACGCGCTCAGCTATGGACGGGGGCTGGTCGACATGCTCTACAAGTTGAACCAACCCGGGTCGGTCGGGTTTGCCTCATTGATCGCCCTCTACCCGAGGAAGGATCGCTGGTGCGCTTCGGTTCGGCTTCTTTCGGTCGTACCCGAGGACTGGCAGGCCGGCGACCGGTGGAAAGCCTCTAAACCGATCCTCTTGAAAAAGCAGTTGATTCCGTACGCCGCCCGGTTCGGGTCCTACCCGGCTGGGTTGCTGGCGGGGGATGGGGCGATGCTCGCTCAATACCTCGACTCCGAGTTGCCCGTGAAACTGAAGAGCTGTTTCGGACTTCTAACCAAGAGGACCTTCAATGGACGCGCCTCCAAATTCAAAGAAGAGGGTGACGGCCCGGGTGGTGTTTGAGCTGGAGCTGCAGGAGGGCGTGCCCGTTTCCGACGAGGATGTGGCACGCCACCTGCAAGCTCCTTTCGACTCCCGGGTGGAAACGCTGGCGGACGATCTCGACCGAGACCCGACCGACCCGATGCCGTTTCTTTTCCGGGGCGCTTCGGTATCATGGAGCTGATAGCCGAAACCGACTTCCGCCGAGGCCAGGATGAGCCTCTACATCGACCAGCTCCGGGCGATCCCGGCCTACCGGGTGATCTTATCGCGGAAAGTATTGACGAAGGGCGCCCGCCCGCAAGTCACGGTGGTCGAAGACGTTTACCCGTCTCCGACCGAGTCGTACAGCTTCGACGATGCGGTAGACGTGTTGACAATCCTCTCCCAAAAGTGGATAGATAACTACTCTCTGCCGGAAGAAGGGATGCTTCCGCGAGCTCGGTCGATCAGCTCGGGAATTTCCTTCACCCTTTGGGACATCAGCCCGGAGCTGTTCTCCCGAGTCGGTTTCGAAGACGAAGAACTCGATGATCTGTAATCCAATGGAGGGATGCTCATGCTGGTTCTCACACGCAAGGTCGGGGAAGAGGTCGTGATCGGCGAAGACATCCGCGTCACGGTGGTCGAGGTCGCCGCGGGCCGGGTACGCCTCGGCATCTCCGCTCCGCGGGACATCCCTGTCGACCGTGCCGAGGTCCACCAGTCCAAGCGGCTGGAAGCCGAGGCGCTGAATGGGGAGCTGGAGGCGTCCGGGGTGTGACCTCTGTCGCTTGTCAAAGTCCGCAAGACCGGCCCACGGCCGGTCTTTTCGTTTTTTCGGAGATACCGAATGGGAAGGCCGTTGGTCGCTTACACGTCGGACTGGCACTGCAGCCGCTCGGCGTGGAAGCGCGTAGACCACCCGGAGGGGGATTCCTACTGCTCCCTCCGACAGATCGTCGACTTCTGCCTGGAGTGGAAGACCCCGCTGGTGGCGGGTGGAGACCTGTTTGACGACCTCAAGCCGGACACGCACACCCTGCGGTTCGCGTTCGACCAGATGGACCGCATGCGGGCCGCCCGTCTGCCGGTCCTGTTCACGCAAGCCCAGCACGACCGGGCCGACCCGCCCTACCTGTCGTTGCACCCGTGGCCGACCTACATCCACAACCGGCTGGTCGAGGTCCCCCTGCCGGACGGTAGTGGATTGAAGGTGTTCGGCCTCGACCACACGCCGTTCGACCGGCTGCAAGAGGCCTTGGCCGCCGTGCCCGAGGGGGTCGACCTCCTGGTCGTCCACCAGGTGTGGAAGGACTTCATGGGGTTCGGGGCCGAGGGGGAGCTGGCGTGGGCCGCCGCCCGCAAGCCGAAGGCGATCCTGACCGGGGACTACCACGTCCACCGCCAGATCCTGGTCGACGGTGTGCCCGTGTACTCCCCGGGCAGCATGGCGATGATGGACGTCTCGGAGAGCGAGAGGAAGTACTTCTACACGCTCTGCGACGACGGCAACGTGATGTCGGTGTCCCTGCGGTGCCGCCCCGTGGTGCGGGTGGAGGTCCGGTCCGAGGGGGCCCTCGAGGACCTGCTGGGCGACCTCGACGGCCTGTGCCGCGAGGACGAGTCGGTCCCGGAGGGGGTCCGCAAGCCGATCCTGGCGGTCTCGTGCCCGCCGGCGATGGTCGGCGCGGCGACCCGCGTCCGCAAGGTCCTTGGGTCGCGGGCCTTCCTGTTCTGGAAGGTCCTGGAGGACCCGGTCGTCCGGGTCGAGCTGCCGGAGGGCGTCGCGGCCCCGGAGCCGGCCGCGTCGCGGACCCGGGAGGAGTGCCTGGCGGAGGCGACCGGCGGGGATGCCTCCCTGTACCGGGACGTCCTCGACCTGCTCACGCGGGATCCCAAGGAGGTCCTGGCGGCCATCGAATCCCGTTTCACCGAACCGAGGGCGACATGAAGTACTTGGATTTCGAGGTCCGCAACCTCTGCCAGTTCGAGCACGTCCGCGTCGAGTTCTCGCCGGGGCTGAACGCCCTGGTCGGGCCGAACGGGGCGGGCAAGTCGAACCTGTTGAAGCTGGTCTACGCCGCCCTGACCGGGGACTTCTCCCGGAACTCCGGGGTCAAGAAGGACAACATCCGGGCCGGGGCCGACAAGGCCGACCCGGCGTGGTGCCGGCTGCGGTTCGAGCACGCCGGCAAGACGTACTCGCTGGAGCGGGACGTCCGGAACGAGAAGCAGACCCTGACCCTGCCGGACGGGTCGAAGGTGACCCGGGACGCCCTGATCAACGAGGCGATGGCCAAGATCCTCGGCGTCGGCCCCTCCATCCTCGACGAGTACGTCATGGTGGACCAGTGGCGCCTGTTCGACTTCCTCGAGGTCACCCCGGCCAAGCGGGCCCAGGCGTTCGCCAAGCTGTTCGGCACGGAGGACATGGAGAGGCTGCACGCCTCGATCGGAAAGCTGGTCGGCATCGTGGTGACGCCGTTCTCGGACGACGTCCTCGCCGCGGCCGAGGCGGACAAGGTCAACGCCGAGGCCGAGCGCGACCGGATCGACGCCCGCGGCAAGGAGCTGTGGGTGGAGCTGGCCACCCTGTCCGAGGAGAACCTCCGGGCCAAGGCCGTGGTCGAGGCCGTGCAGCGCCGCCGCAGCCTCGAGGCGCAGCTCCGGCAGGCTGAGGAGTCGGTCCGCTCGGGCGAGGCGTCTGCCGCGGCGATGGACGCGCAGATCGAGGCCGAGGGGGCGGCCCACGCCGAACTCGCCGGGACCCTCCGCGACTGCGCCCCGCACGTGTCCAAGGCCGAGGAGGTCATCCGCCGGTGGGACGACGTGAGGAGGGCGGCGGAGGCCAAGGCCGACGTCGAGCGGCAGATCGAGGAGACGAAGAAGGTTTGGTCCGCCCCCGAGCCGACCAAGCCCGAGGGGTACGTCTCGGACCTCAACGCCGGGTTCCTCAAGGAGCTGGAAGAGCGGCGCCGCCTGGTGGACGACTACGCCCGGTTCCTCGGGACGTTCAACGGCCAGACCGCGGCCTGCCCCACCTGCCACACGCCCGTCCAGAACCTCCTCGGCTCGATCGAGCAGGCCCGGCGGGAGCTCCCGGCCCTGCGGGAGGACGTCCGCCGCCGGGAGGAGGCGTGGAACCTGTCCACGCGGTTCGACGCCGACCAGGCGGCCCACTGCCGCCGGCTGGACGAGGCGAGCCGGCGGATGGACATCCTCCAGGCCCGCCTGTCCGACCTCGCCGCCTCCTCGACCCCGGACATGCCGCTCGGGGACGCCCGCCAGCTGCTGGAGACGTACCGCGAGGTCGAGGCCGACGTCCGGGCCTCGGAGGCCCGGCTGGCCCAGCTCCGGCAGGACCGCGCCCGGGTCGGCGGCATCCTTGCCGGCGCCGAGAAGTTCCGGCGGGAGGCGGAGGCCGAGCTGGCCTCCCTGCCGCCGGCGGAGGCGGCGGACCCGGCCCTGGCCGCGATGGCCGAGTTTGCCGCCAAGGACAAGGAGTACTCGGTCCTGCTCGGCCAGTCGACCTACCAGGCCGAGGCGGTCCGCAAGGCGGCGGAGCGGCTGCAGTGGCTGCGGGACGAGAACGCCAAGCTGGCGAGGAAGGTCGCGCACCAGGAGCACCTCGCCCGGATCCGGGACGTGCTCCACCGCGACAACCTACCCCGGCTGATCGCGAACAGCCGGTTGCGGGAGATGGAGCGCATGACCAACGAGATGCTGGCGTGCTTCTCGTCCCCATTCCTCGTCCGGGCCAACGAGGACCTGTCGTTCTCGACGGTCCACCCGGACGGCAAGGTGCAGTCCGCCGCGCGGCTGTCCGGCGGGGAGAAGATGGTGCTCGCCATCAGCTTCCGCCTGTGCGTCAACCTCGAGTTCGCGCGGGAGGTCGGGCTCCTGTGCCTTGACGAGCCGACCGTCGGTCTGGACTATCACAACATCAAGTGTCTTCGGACCGCGTTGGTGCGGCTCCGGGAGATCAGCTCCGAGCGGGGGCTCCAGGTGGTTATCATTACCCACGAGGCCGACCTGGGGCCTCTCTTCGACAAGGTCGTCGATCTTTCCAATTCGAGGGGCGCGAATGACCAAATCGACAGTTAGCGTCGGCCGGGTCCACCTCCACGTCACGCCGTCCGGCGAGCTGTGGGCGGCGGAGGACGGCGGGGCCCCGAGGCCCGCGGCCGGCGGCCTGCCCGGGTTCCTGGAGCGGCCGGCGGTACCCAAGGGGGCGGTCGTGCGGGTGTCCGGCGAGGCCGGCAACGCCGACCTGATCCTGCGGCTCTGGGCCTGCCGGGAGGCCGGCGTGGTCCGCGACGTCCAGGTGTGCAGCCCGCTGGCCGTGTCCTCCGTCAAGCGGCGGGGTCACCCGGAGTCCGCCTTCGCCGACCTGCAGGCGTGGAGCGCCCGGCCGAGTTGCGGCGGGTGGCGGACCGTCGAGCCGGCGGACGTCGACGCCTACCGCCTGGCCGTGGCGGCGGCCCGCGGGGAGCGTCTGGCCCCGCACCTGGCCCGGCACCCCGCCCGGTTCGCCGTGGAGACGGCCTCGCTCGACGGGGAGCGGGCGGCCGCCCTCCTGGCCGCCCTGGTGGACCCGCGGTTCTACATCGACCCGGCCGACCCGGACCGGTTCAGCAAGATGGAGTCGTTCCTCGGCCTCAACCCCGACACGGCGTCGGGGGCCGCCCCCGGGGGCCGGCACCGCCAGCGGTACGACCTCGTCACGGCGGCGTGGAAGCACTCCCGGCCGTCCGCGGAGGACGCCTCCCGGACGCCGGGGCTGTTCCTCTGGGACGTCTTCTACCGGCGGGGGGCGAACTGGCAGGCCGAGCTCAAGGCGGGGCAGACCCTGATCCGGTACCTCCGGCACCTGTGGCTGGACGAGCTTTATCGCGGGCGGGTGGCCGAAGGGCTGTTCGTTGCAACCCATTTCTTCGACAAGGATTCGAACCGCGTCCGCTGGTTCGAGGCGGCCCGGTCGAACTTTTCCGCGGCGTCCGGGTCTGGACGCGCGGCGTGATTCCGGTACCAAAGAGAAAGCCCCCGCAGGGCGTGAATCTGCGGGGGCTTTTTGAGGTGTGCCGCCGATGCGAGTGGCGGTACACGAAGGTTACGCCCTGTCTCGCGCTTCGGCAATCGGCCTCGGTAAAAATCCGACGGAGGTGCTCATGCCATTGGTGCTCATGCGCTGCGGCGGGAACGTGCTCGAGCTGTCGTGCGACGGCGGCCCGCTGCCGATGGAATTCCAGAAGAAGTGTGAGCTGGCGCTGACGTACTCCCACCTCTACGCGCTCCGCGGGGCGGACGCTTACGACGCCATGGGGAACTACCAGCCCACCCGCACTGAAACCAAGACGATGTGGAGTCTGGACCGGAAGGGGAGGTTCCTGGCGAGCCTCGGGTGGCGGTACCGGCTGGAGGACATGGTCCGCCAGGCCGGGTACGGGTTCGAGCGGGTCTCGGTCGACCACCCGCACCCCCGCCCGGACCGGTACGCGGTGGACTGGGAGCGGCTGTTTGAGCGGATGGACCTCCGGCCCAAGCAGGACGAGCTGCTGGCGTCCCTCGAGCCGGTCGACCACGGGTTGATCGACATCCCCCCGGCCTGCGGCAAGACGTTCAACATCGCGGCCTACGCCCTGGCCCACTACAAGGCGCGGATCCACATCGTCACGGAGGGGTTGGACATCCTCCGCCGCATCGACAGCCACATGACGAAGTTCTTCCCGAACGTCGGCTTCGTGGCCGGGTCGAAGCAGCGGTTCGGCGAGCGGATCACGGTCATCTCGTCGGACAGCCTGCATAAGGTGGGCGAGGGGTTCGACGACCCCCGCAGCCCCCGGGCGGCCGACGTCGTGTTCTTCGACGAGGTCCACAAGGCCGCCAGCCCGTCCGTCCTCGAGCAGGTCAGCAAGTACAAGTACGCCCGCATGTACGGCCTGTCGGCCAGCATCGACGGGCGGTTCGACAAGGCCCACGCGCAGCTGGAGGGGATCTTCGGCCGGCGGGTGTTCACCCTGACCTACCCGGAGGCGGTCGCGCTGAAGCTGTGCGCCCCGGTGCGGGTCGAGTGGGTCAATGTGTCCGGGTTCCGCAGCCCCGGGGAGGGCGCGCGGGGGACCCGGTGGGAGAAGCTGGCGATCTGGACGAACGACGCCCGCAACCAGGCGATCGCCGACAAGGTCCGGTCGTTCCCGCCCGACACGCAGATCCTCGTCATGGTCTCCCGGTCGGAGCACGCCGCCCACCTCAAGCGGTTCCTGCCCGAGTTCGAGATGTGCTACGACCAGATGGACGACTACGACCGCTACGTGGAGGCCGGGTACATCAACCCGGCCACCGACCCCAAGGTGACGCCGCAGCGGCGGATGGAGATGCTCAAGCAGTTCGAGGCCGGTACGCTGCGGAGGGTGATCGCGACGGACGTCTGGTCGACGGGCGTCGACTTCGTCAACCTCGGGGTGGTGGTCCGGGCGGACGCCCGGGCCAGCGCCATCATGGACATCCAGATCCCGGGGCGGGCCAACCGCATCGCGGACGGCAAGGAGTGGGCGGTGATCGTGGACACGATGGACGAGTTCGACCCGGCGGCCGAGTCCAAGAGTCGGTCCCGGGAGAGGAACTACAGGTCCCGCGGGTGGACGCAGGTGGGCTTGTCCCGGCGTCGGCCCGCGGCGGGAGGGTGACATGGGAGATCAGAACATCGTCGACACGTACGCGGCCCTGTTGCGGGACCGGTACAGCAGCCTCCGGAACCGGTGGACCTGGGAGAACGAGGGCGTCAAGGCGGACTGGGGGCAGAACCCGATCCCCCGGTACGACGGCGGGGTGGACGGTCAAGGCCGTCGCCACCAGAGCGTCTGGAAGAAGATGGCCCGCTGGCTGATCGACCACCAGGTGAGTCCATCGCGGTTCATCGAGGCGCAGTTCCGCGGTCGGGCCGGCGCCCCGCCCGAACCCAACACGCTGTGCTCGGACGCGGCCCTGAACCGGTTCTACGCGTTCGAGGGGGAGGAGGTGCCGGAGCTGAAGCGTCTGCTGTCCGCCCAGAAGGACACCCTGTTCACGCAGGTGTGTAAGAAGGCGGGCTTGAGGCAGCAGGGGTGGACGGACGCCCAGGTCTATTCCGAGGTCCTCCAGAACAACCTCATCCCGCTGAGCGCCCTGTTCCGGTACGCCGTCGCGGTCCAGCAGGGCTGCCCCGAGGTGGCCGACCTCTACCGGACCGAGGCGGCCATCCAGTACCTTTCCGCCCCGCGGGCCTACGACCAGGTGTGGGGCAAGCTCGTACCGCCGGAGGTCGCCGCCCTGGCGCGGCTGACCCCGGACCAGCTCTCGTCGGTTTCCTTGGAAGAGGAGCCGTTGGACTCGCGCCCGGCGTCGCGCCCGGCGCGTGCTTTATTCGTCGACTAGGGAGGCACGGATGGACCAGATGACCGATCCCGACTTCTCGACCCTCAAGCCGCGCATGAGCGTGGACGAGATCGAGTTCCTGCTGTTGTGCCTGCTGCGCAACCCGGTCCTGTTTTCGGAGGCGCGTCAGATATTGACCGCCTCCCACTTCTCGCCGTACGAGTCGATCTACCGCGTGCTGTGGGAGTCGTGCGTCAGCCTCTACGACCAGTACGGCAACCTGCCCTCCCGGGAGGTCCTGGAGGTCGAGGCCCTGGCCCGCGCCGGGGAGCTGCTCAGCGAGCTTCCGGTGGACGGGCTGGAGGAGATCCGCAAGTACGTCGTCTACGCTTGGGAGCTGCCGGACTCCAAGGTTCTCGTCGGCGACTGGGTCCAGTACTCGTTCGACCTGCTGCAGAAGTTCCTCAAGGAACGGCACTGGATGGACAACCTCCGGAACGTGGTGACGTCGTGGGGCGGGTCGGTCCCCCTCGACGCCCCCGAGTTCCTGAAGGAGTCGCAGAAGCGCTACGCCGCGGTCCAGAGCATCTCGCTCAAGACCGTGGAGAGCCTGATGGCGAACGACGACGACGAGTCGAGCGAGAGCTTCAAGACGATCTCCACCGGGTGCGACTTCCTCGACAAGCCCATGGGCGGCGGGTGGGTCGAGGGCGAGGTGTACGGCCTCCTCGGGGTGCACGGCTCCGGCAAGACGATGATGGGGTGTCAGCTGGCCGCCGAGGCGGCGGTGCAGCTGTACGCCCGGTCGGTCGCCCAGAACCAGCCGCCGAAGCAGGTCCTGTACTTCACCTACGAAACGCCGCCGGCCGACATCCGCAAGCGGATGGTGTCGTACCTGGCCGAGATCAAGCTGCTAAACCTCAACGAGAAGCCGTACCGGACCACGCTGAGCCGGACCGGCAACCGGAAGGAGTACGAGGAGCAGATGTTCGGCAGCAGCCAGCTGGGCGAGTGGGAGCGGTACCAGTCGATCCGCCACCTCGACCCGCTGATCGGCGTCGCCAACATGACCGGCCCGAAGGAGAACCCGAAGGCCGGGTCCGGCTTCGTCGAGGAGATCCACGCCGAGATCGAGAAGTGGCGGTACCGCAACGGGCTGGAGGTCGGCATGGTCGTCATCGATTACGCCCTGATCTGCACCCACCGGTACATCAAGGCCCAGGGGTGGGACCCGGACCGAAAGGTCCGCCACCTCCTCGGCGGGTTCGGGGACGACTGCCGGCGGCTGATCTCGCAGCACTTCAACTGCGGGGTGTGGGTGCTGAACCAGCTGTCGGGCGCCTCCAACAAGAAGGCCCCCGGAGCGCGGATGACTGCGGCCGACTCGGCCGAGGCCACCAACTTCGCGGAAAACCTCTGGTACGCCTTCTGCCTCGGGAAGAAGGACCGCAACAACATGGTCTCGATGGACGTTTCCAAGTGCCGGCGGTCGGAGGGTACGTCCGACCCGATCATCCTCCACCTTCGGGGCGACATGGCCCGGTTCGCGTCGGCGGACGACCGGTACATGGTCGACCCGAACACCCGGCGGATCGTGCCCCGCTCGACCGGCGACATCGTCGCCCCGGCGTCCGCCGCCTCCCAGCGCCGGCCCCGCCCCGCCACCGACTTCGAGTAAGGAGCTCACATGCCAGACCAACTGCCGCTCTGTCCGGCGCTGTACAGCCGGATCGAGCGCCACCTGGGGAAGATCACGATCGCGAGCGCCGGGATGGCGATGCGGGCGCACTACGTCCCGGAGAAGAGGGCCGACGGGTCGACCGGCCGCCGCTTGGTGGTCGAGAACCCCGGGGAGTACTACCGGGTGGACTGTCCGAAGTGCGGGGACACCCGCAAGCGCCTGTGGATCAACCACCGGTTCTCGGAGTTCCCGACGCTGGCGATTTGCTACAACGAGGGGTGCTACCACTCCACGGGCGCCCGCCACCAGCTGCACGCGGCCATCATGAACTCCCGGGCCGCCGTCAAGCTGCCGGTCGCCCCGGGGCGGGTCGACAACGGCCCGGTGGTGGCCCGGTGGCCCGGCGAGTGCGTCCCGCTGACGTCCCTGCCGTGGGAGCACGAGGCGGTCCAGTACCTGCACGGCCGCGGGTACGACGTCGCCTCCCTGACGCGGCAGTACGACCTCCGGCTGTGCACCGGGTCCGAGGACTTCCCGATCGCGCGCAACCGGATCATCCTCCCGCTGTACATGAAGGGCCAGCTGGTCGGGTGGCAGGCCCGGTTCCCGGGGGACCGCAACTGGAAGGCCTGCCCGTTCCCGAAGTACTGGGACATGCCGGGCATGCCCAAGCGGCAGATCCTCTACAACTACGACGTCGCGGTGCAGCTGCCGTGGGTCGTCCTCGTGGAGGGGGCGGCCGACGTGTGGAGCGTCGGGCCGCACGCCATGGCCCTGCTGGGGAAGTCCCTGTCGTACACGCAGGGGTCCAACTTCGGGACCGAGCGGCTCCGCGACAAGCCGGTCCTGGTCATGATGGACGGCGAGGCCTACCAGGACACCCTCGCCATCGCCGAGGAGTTGCAGCGGGTCGCCCCCGGGCGGCGGCCCGTCATCCCGATCCAGCTACCGCCCGGGTCGGACCCGGGCGACTTTGACCCGTCGTTCCACGCCGAGTTCCTCCGACAGGAGGCTTTCAAGAGGGGGGTGACGCTTGAGTGAGCAGTTCCGCAGCCGGTTCACGCCGGCGGCGTTCGAGGACTTCATGGCCGGCCGGGAGACGCAGTTCACGAAGGACTACCCGTTCTTCCACCTGCACCTGCCCGGCGTCCCGGAGGCCGGCAAGGACTTCTCCCGGGAGGCCCTGTCCCTCTGCCCCGACCTCGAGGCGTTCCTGGCGGAGCCGCCGCAGCCGGGCGAGGAGGGGATGTCCCCCGTCGAGCTCAAGCGGTCCCGCAAGGAGCGGCACGGGCGCCTCTACCACCGCTACCTCACCGACCTCCACTACAAGGCCCTCTACGACGACCGGTTCTACCTGAACATCGAGGCGAACGGGCGGCTCTGGCCGGCGGGGTTCCTGCTGGGGCACATTTGGTCGAGGACGGCGGACGGCCCGACCGAGGCCGAGGTGATGGTGATCAACAAGGCCCCGGTCCGGGAGGACCTCGAGACCGGGTGCAACCTGTCGGGGTCGGCGGGAAAGCTGTTCCAGGAGGCGGTCGAGGAGGTCCGCCTGACCGGCTGGGACCGGTGGTACGTCACCAACGCGTGCCGGTTCGTCAGCCCGCTCGCCCACAAGACCGACGTCCCCCAGGCGTGGCTCGCGGACTGCCGCCTCCTGCTCTACCAGGAGATGCGGATCGTTAAGCCCAAGTTCATCCTCCTGCTCGGCTCGGAAGCCCTCGGCATGGTCCTGGGCAAGGGGAAGAACTACAAGGGTACGAACGGCCAGGTCCATGAGATACTGCTCGACATGCCCAACGGCGCCCCACCCCACCCGGTGAAGGTGGTGACGTGCCTGAACCCGGGCGCCGTCGTCCACGACCCGTCGAAGCGGGACGACCTGCTCAAGGCGCTGGCGTACTTCCGGGACGTCTACTCCGGCGACTCGGTGGCGATCGCCGCCCGGGAGGAGGACAAGGAGTACATCTACTGCGAGTCGGTCGAGGAGCTCGCCCGGGTCGCCCGCCGCATGAAGGAGGAGCGTCGCACCGAGTTCGCCATCGACTGCGAGTTCGACGGGCACACGCCGATCGACGGGAAGCTGCACACGGTGCAGTTCTCGTGGGCGCCCAAGAAGGCGTGCGTGGCCAACCTGCGCAACACGCAGGGGCGGATCACATTCGGCGGCGGCATCGAGAACGCCGGGAAGGTGTTGGCCGACATCTTCCGGGGGCCGGAGAAGCGGATCATCGGCCACTACTTCAACGCCGACTTGTGGTGGCTGAAGGAGATCGGCCTGCGGTTCCTGGAGGACCAGTTCGAGGCCCCCGCGGACGACCCCGACCCGGACGGCGTCACGCGGCTGTTCGGGTGGCAGAAGCTGGCCACCTCCGGCGGGTTCGACACGATGCTGGCGGCGCACGCTCACGAGGAGACGTGTGACATGGGTCTGAAGGAGTTGGCGCTCAAGCACACCACGATCGGCAACTACGAAGTCGACCTCGACGCCTGGAAGAAGCTCCACGCTTCCGAGCTCGGCATCACCCTTAAGCAGCTACCCGGGTTCGGGGCCTGCCCTCGCGAGATCCTCCTCCCCTACGCAGCCTGTGACGCCGACGCCACGTTCCGGCTGTACCAGGTGTACAACTTAGGCGTCCCCGGGAAGTTCGAGGCCCTGCTCGACCGCGACCGGTTCGGCCGGTCCAGCCGCGTCCCGTTCTGGATCTCCATGCAGGCGTGCCTGGCCTTCTACGAGATGCACGAGACGGGGGTGCACATCAACCGGCAGAACGCGGAGGAGCTCCGCCTCTTCTACTGCGAGGTCCGCGCCCGCCTGCTCGAGGAGCTGCGCGGCCCGGAGCACCTCAACTGGCCGGGGTTCAACCCGGACAGCGTCATCGAGTGCCGGGAGTTCCTGTTCGGGGAGGACTACAACGGCAAGATCGACAAGTCCACCGGCCGGAACGTCCGGGTGCGCCCGCCCGGGGCGCTGACCCTGAACCTCCTGCCGTACAAGTCGACCGGCAAGCGGCCGAAGCTGTGGGACTGGGTCCGGGCCCGCAACAAGGAGGCGGAGTTCGCGGCGGCCGCGGACAAGGAGACCCTGGAGATCTACAAGTTCAAGCACCCGTCCATCGAGAAGCTGCTCCACCTCCGCTACATCTCGACGGTCGTCAAGATGGTGCTGCAGCCGCCCGAGATGGACAACGGCGAGATCGTGTACGACGACGACGGCGAGATCATGTACGAGAAGGGGCTGCTCTCCTACGTCCAGTCGACCGGGACGGCCCACACCAACTTCTCCCAGACCAAGGACACCGGGCGGGCGTCCAGCTGGCAGCCGCCGCTGCAGAACATCTCGAAGAAGCGGGAGCCGGACTACCGGAAGATCTGCGGGGCGTCGTACAAGTTCCCCCTCCGGTCGATATTGGAGGCGCCCCCGGGGTGGGCCTACGTCTCCGCGGACTACACAGGCGCCGAGCTCCTCGGCATGGCGATCCAGTCCGGCGAGAAGAACATGATCGACCACTGCCGGCGTGCCCTGCTGGCGGACAAGGGGTACAGCGAGGACGGACTCCGCTGCTCCCACGGCCCGGACGGGGGGCCGGACAAGAAGTGTGCCTTCTGCGTCTACCCGCACCCGGACTACTACGACATCCACGCCAACGTGGCGGTCAAGGCGTTCCGGCCGACCTACCCGGACGGGCGTCCGTGTCGGGAGGGCCGGCTGGCTCGGTTCGACCTGGGGGCGGCGAAGCTGTCGCACTACCGGGACGCGGCCAAGCCGGTGGACTTCGGCTACGCCTACGGCATGACGGCGGACGCCGCGTACCGGAAGGCACGGGAGGGCGGGGCGGACGTGACCCTGGACGACTCGCAGGCGCTGCTGGACGGACTGGAGGCCCTCTACCCCTGCCTGCCGCCGTACTACGCCGGGCTCGCGCAGCGGAGCCGGGAGCCGGGGCACGTCACAAACTGTTACGGTAGAAGGCGTAGGACGCACTATACCGACGACCCGAAAACCATCGGGGACATTGAGCGGAAGTTCAAGAACTTCCCCATACAATCTCTCGTAGCTGACGCGGTGTCGTTGGCGATGGGAAACTTCCGGAGGTACCGGCGGGAGCACCCGCACCTGAAGTACCGGCTCTCGCTGCAGATCCACGACGACATCGTCGCCCTGGTACCGATCCCGCAGATTTCCGAGTTCTACCACAAGGTGATTCCGGCGTGCATGACGGACCGGGTGGACGTCTGGCCGACGGATTTCGACGGGAACCGCAGGCCGGACCCGCAGGCGCCGTACCACTTGGTACCCGACCGGCACGTGTACCTGCGGTGGGGTATGGACATCACCAAGGCCGAGGCGGAAGCCAAGGGCATCCCCCTCGAATTCGCCAAACAGTAGGGAGACTGACATGCTGCTTTTGTCTGTGGAACAGTGCCCCCGTTGCGGCAGCCGCCACGACGGGTTGAAGTTCACCGTCATCGGGACCGACGAGGCCTGGACCAAGTGCCCCACTACGAAGGGCCCGGTCGTGGCCAAGCTGCGGGCCGTCCCCACCGAGAAGTGGGCCCCCGCCGAGGCGCCGGGCGGCGCCAACCAACAAGGAGCCCCAGATGCCTGACGCTACGGAGCTGGAAACCCCGGCCGGTCTTGACGTAGGCTACGGTCTCCTCTCGGACGCGGAGATCGAGAGGTACGTCACCATCACCCCGTTCGTCCGGGAGCCGGTCGAGAAGGGAGTCGTGTCCTATGGTCTGACTTCGTACGGGTACGACTGCCGCGTCGGCTACAAGTTCAAGGTGTTCACCCCGGCCCTGTGCGCCGTGGTCGACCCCAAGAACCTGGACCCGAAGGCGTTCGTTGACGTCGACCTGACGCCGCACAACCGGAAGCACGAGCCCGGCTCTGACTACGACTACGAGGAGGACGGGATCCCCCCGTACGTCTGCCGGAAGTGTGGAGCGGAGCTGTTCGGCGCGGCCGAGATCCTGCCGTGCCCGAAGGCGCCGCAGGTTCCGAATTTCATCACGATCCCGCCCAACTCGTTCGCGTTGGCGGAGACGGTGGAGTGGTTCGACATTCCGCCGGACATTCTTGCGACTTGCGTGGGCAAGTCGACCTACGCCCGGTGCGGCGTGGTCATTCCGGTTACGCCCCTCGAACCCGCGTGGCGCGGGAAGGTGACGGTCGAGATCAGCAACACCACCCCGCTTCCGGCCAAGGTCTATGCCGGTGAGGGTATCATGCAGGTCTTGTTCACCCGGGGGAACCGGCCCTGCCGGGTTCCGTACTCGAAGAAGGGCGACGGCGGCGGCAAGTACATGGACCAGCCCGGTCTGACCCTGCCGTTCACCAAGACGACCAACTAACCAAACAACTCGGAGAGAATATGTCGCGAGACACATCGCTGCGCGCCGACGCCAGCCAACGCCGCTACCAGTTCAGCAGCTACGGCCGGTCCGGCGAGCAGAGCAACTTCGGCAACTACATCTTCAAGAAGGGCTCCCGGGTCCAGGTCGAGCGGCCGAGCTGGAACGGGACCGTCACCACGGCCCGGATCATCCCGGCCCTCAACCCCGACAAGCCGGGCTCCGGCGAGTGGGACCAGTGGCGGTTCAGCGACGAGCCCGAGCACTACGGCGACTGGATCCGCTCCTACCCGGCGGCGCTGAACGTCGGCAACCCGGGTGTGACCTTCCTCCTGTTTGACCCCGCGGACCAGACGTACGACGCGAACTCCAACCCGTACCACCTGTTCTACTACGCCATCAGCAAGGCGGTGCGGACGGGGGCGTTCACCAACCCGCAGTGGGCGACGTGGACGGTCGGGTCGTCGGGCAAGGGTAAGGCCCTGGGGCGGCCGACCCAGGCGAGCCTTCTCCAGGTCATCCTGTACGAGAAGAACACCAAGCCCGTGCTGCCGCCCAAGGGGTCGCAGCCGGACGACTTCAGCATCGTCCTCCAGCTGTCCGGGTCGGCCAAGAACGCGCTGGTCGAGCAGGTCGACGAGCCGGCCTTGGAGCGGTCCGGGTCGGACCTCGCCAGCCTGTTCAAGGCCGGCGACCCGATCTCGATCGCGAGCGGCAAGTTCGTCCGCTTCTTCCAGGAGGGGTCTGACCCGCGCGTCGCCCACGCCCCGGCCCAGGCGGCGGACGCCTTCGCCCGGGCCAAGCGTGGCGGCGGTTCCGGCGGCGGCAAGGATGAGGAGTCCAAGCGGTACGGCTGCTACTTCACCGACCAGGTGCTGCTGCAGGGTCAGATGTTCTCCTCGAACTACTCGGCCCAGGAGGAGTTCCTCAAGAGCCGCTGGCGCCCCTGGGACTCGATCCTGCACTTCCCCACCAACGAGGAGCAGGTGCGCTACCTGAGCGCCGCGTTCCCGCCGGACGCGATCATGTTCGCCTTCGCGGACACGCACCCCGAGTGGATCCCCCCGCAGGTCGTGGAGACCTACCGTCGGACGGCCCAGGCGGCCCGCAACACGGTGGTGGGCGGGTTCCAAGGGGCTCCGCAGCAGGGCTTCGGCCCCCAGCCCGGGTTCCAAGGGGCGCCGCAGGGCGTCGACCCCTCGACCCCTCCCGCGCCGGAGTGGGCCCAGCAAGCCCCGGCACAGGGTTTCGGCCAGCCGCAAGCCCCGGTTCAAGGCTTCGGTCAGCCGCAGCCGCCGACGCAGGAGTGGGCCCAACAAGCCCCGGCGCCCGTTCAGCAGGCTCCGGTGCAAGGCTTCGGTCAGCCGCAATCGCAACCGCAGCCGCAGACTCCGGTGCAAGGCTTCGGCCAGCCGCAACCCCCGGCGCAGGGCTTCGGTCAGCCGCAGGCTCCGGTCCAAGGGTTCGGTCAACCGCAACCCCCGGCGCAGGGCTTCGGTCAGCCGCAGCCCGCACCGCAGTGGCCGGCCCAACCGCCGGTCCAAGGGTTCGGCCAGCCCGCGGCTCCGCCGGCGAACGGCTTCAGCCCGACCGTTCCCGCCGAAACGGCCCCCCGCCAAGGGGTGCCCGAGGCGCCCGGGGTGTCGTTCGACGCCCGCCCGGGGACCACGCCGCAAACCGCCAACGAGGCCCTCGCCTCGCTGCAGGGGGCGCGCCAGCGGGTCCGCCGCGACGCCCCTCCGTCGGGTAGCTAACGCTTGACTGCTCGGGGCGGGGGTTCACCCCCGCCCCCTCTCTTTGGAGACACCATGGCTCGACAAGTCCGGATCAAGCCCGAAGCCCCCAAGTCCGGGGGCGTTCCGGCCAAACCCAAGGCCAAGGCCAAGAAGCCGGCGTGGGACGCTTCGAACTATTCCAACGCCCCGGCCGCGTTTTTCGGGGCGCACCTCGAGGAGAACCAGGCCAAGTCTGGAGGCGCCTCCTATCTCGGCGGCAAGGACGCCGAGCTGGCCTGCATCGGCATCCCCCTGACCGCCTTCTCGCTGCAATACCTCTACAACTCGAACGTCTACCTCCTCGGCCGGATGGAGATGACGATCGGCGAGTCCGACAGCTGCAAGTCGGCGTTCCTGTTCGAGCGGGGCCGGTGGTTCCTGGAGGCCCATGGGGCCTTCAACTATCAGCTGAACGAGGCCCGCGACCCGGCCGAGCTCCGGTCGTCGATCATCGGGGACGAGTTGCTCGAGCCCGGCCGCGGCTACTCGATGGAGGGGCCGTGCTCGTCCCTCGAGAACTGGCAGCGGAACATCACCGCCATCCTCAAGCGGTACGAGCGCACGTTCGCGGAGACCGGCGGGTGCACGTTCCCGGCCATGATCGGGTTGGACTCGATCACCGGGACGACCAACGAGAAGGTCATCGAGAAGATCGACAAGGAGGGGTGCGCCCAGATCACCTTCGGCCAGGACGCCAACCTCCTCAACCAGTACGCCAAGTACCTGTTCCAGCGGCTCTACCGGTGGCCGGTCAGCTTCGTCTGCACCAACCACATCAAGTTCGGCACGGACAACTACGGCAACCGGGTGATGCGCATCCCCGGCGGCGACGAGCTCCGCTACGTGTCGACCTACATCACCCTCCTGAAGTGGGACGGTAAGGTCTTCAAGCGGGCGGACGCCGCCGGCGGGCGGACGATCAACATTAAGATGAAGAAGGCGGCCGGCGACCACCGGCAGTGCGACGTCGACTTCGTCTGGACCTACGACACCAACGAGAACGGAAAGCAGTACTCCTACTGGGATTGGCACCGGGCCTCGGCCCAGATCCTGATCTCGGCCCAGTTGACGACGTCCATGCGCAAGGACCTGGACGACGCCTGCCACATCTCCGACGTCAACGCCGGGTACGGGAAGTGCGCTCGCCTGGGTCTGAAGAAGTCCACCCCGCTCGCCGAGATCGGCAAGGCCCTGATGGACGACGACAAGGTCCTTAAGGCGGTGCAGGGGGTGTTCGGCATCCCGCGGCGGGCGGAGTTCCGGCCCGGCGTGTCCTACAGCCAGCAGATCCGGGAGGCCATCGAGGCGGGCAGCGCCGCCGCCCATAGCGCCGAGGACGCCGAGGGGGTGGCCCCGGATAGCCAGAGCGTCGAGCTGGAGGAGGAGAAGGGCGGCACGCCCCTGGAAGGGGGTGGCGCGTGACCCCGGCCGGAGCGTTCTTCTCCCAGGGGATGGCGGACCACGTCGCGGCCCGGCAACGGACCTTCGACGAGGCCTGCGCCAAGCGGCTGATCCGGTTCTGCCCCAACCTGTCGCACATCGCCAGTTGGCGGGACGTGGCGGAGGAGGGCGAGCCGTACACCCCGATCACGGTGCGGCGCTTGGACGCCAAGTACCGCTTCCCGGTGCGGCTCGTACCCAAGGACCTGCGGGCCTTCAAGCTGGACGACGCCGACCGCGGCAAGTTCGTCCTCGGGTTCCACGAGCTTCAGCCGACCGACTTCCTCAACCCCCGGGAGTTCTGCCGGACGCAGTTCTTCCGGGCCTGGCAGGACGCCAAGGACGACGGCGTCGACGACGACCGGCCGGTCGCCATCTTGTTCCTGTGCCGCCGGGACGTATACGTGATGCACGAGGCTCCGAGCTGCGGGGACACGTTCATCCGGGTCCGGGTGAACCCCGAACTGGTCCTGACCGTGCAGTCGCTGGAGAGCCTCTGCGAGACGTTCCGATGAGGGAAAACCTGTTCTTCGTGATCCCCGAGACGGAGCGGTACGGGGCCGATCGCGAGGGGGAGTTCTCGGACCTGCTCCGCGGGCAGGACCAGGAGTTCCGGTTCGCCCCGGTGGACCGGTACTCCGACCTCGAGCTGGACGACGAGGCGCGGACGGTGTCGGGCGGGTTGAGGTACTCGGCGGTGGCGTTCCGGCAGCTCTGCTCGACGCTGGGGCCGAACTTCTCCCGCCTCCTGATCGACCTGGCGACGAACGTCGGCAAGCAGGGGAACAAGGACCGCGCCTCCATGGAGGACGCGGTCTTCGTCTTCAACACCCTCCTCCGCCGCCGGTTCTACTCGGACGTGGTCGGCAAGCAGGCGCTCGTCGACTCGCGGCTCGGCCTCATCGAGGGGGTGGTCACGCCCTCGTACCAGAAGCTGTCCAACTGGGACATGTTCGAGGCCGTCCGGCGGAAGCTGCGGGAGTGGCGTCGGCCGGAGGAGTTCCACCACGCCGAGCTCCGGGGGCGGCAGATGGTGTGCGTGTTCTGCGACCCGGAGCCGGCCTACTCGGCCGGCGGGTCCGCCGTCCACTCGGCCCTGTTCTGCTCCAACTCGGAAAACGGAGACGCCTCCGTTCGGGCGACCCCGGCCCTGTTCCGCCCGGCGGACGGGATGAGGTACCTCCGGCCCTACTCGCACGGGTGCCGGATCACCCACGTCGGGGCGAACTTCGTCGTCCGGTTCGAGAAGCTGCTCGAGGCGAGCGTGTCCCGGCTGGCCGACGACTTCGACTACGGGGCCCGGTCGGCGGCGGCCGAGGCGGAGACCCTGGGGTTCACCGGGGACTTGGAGTACAACGAGACGCGGTTCTGCGACCTCGTCCGGGCCCTGATGTCCGAGGGGCTCCCCAAGGCGCTCGCCAAGTCGGTGGTCCGTCGGGCGGTGACCGAGGACGCCCACACCCGGCGCCCGGACGACCCGCGGTACTTCCGCGAGGCCGACTGGCGCGACCGGTCCCACTTTCACCTGATCTCGGCGCTGGCCGCGGAGGCCGCCGAGTCCCCGACCCACGTGCGGTCGCGTCTGGAGCAGCTCGCCTACTCGGTCCTGCTGGGTTGGATCACCTTCTGAGGGAATACGACCATGTCGAAGTTGGCAAAGATCAACGAGGAGCTGGCCGCCAAGCAGGCGGCCTTGGAATCGATGAACCCCGACCTGCGACGCGAGTTCGAGTCGCTCCAGGAGGAGGTCAGCCAGAACATCAAGAAGACCGTGCTCTTCTACGCCAAGATCGGCGAGCGGGCCCGGCGGATCAACGCCGAGACGGCCAAGTACGGGGACGGGGCCATCAGGAAGCTGTCCGCCGCCCTGACGGTCGACTCCAGCCTGATCTACAAGGCGATGCGGCTCGTCGAGATGTACCCCGGCGACACCCTGCAGGCCCTGCTGCACCGGGAGACGGTGGCCGGGCAGCGGATCAGCTGGAGCCACTTCACCCAGCTGGTGGCGATCGACGACGCGAGCGTGCGCGGCGAGCTGGTGGAGTTGATCTTCACCGAGGGGCTGTCCGCCCGGAGCCTCCAGGACGAGATCGTCAAGCGGCAGGCCACGAGGTACCACCACCGCCCGCCGACGCCGGCCACGGCCGCCGGGGCGATGAGCCGCATCAACACGCAGAGCACCGTCCTCATCGGCAGCCTGACGAAGGAGTGGAAGCCCACCGTCGTCGAGCCGATGAAGAAGGCCGACCCGCCCTCCATCGAGAAGTTCCTGGAGCGGGTGGACGAGGACCTCAAGACCCTGCTTGAGCTCGAGAAGGCGGTGGCCGCCCGGTTGACCGACATCCGGACCCTGAAGGCCGAGATGACAGCCCGGTTGGAGAAGCTGAACCAGGAGGCGGCCAGCCCCGAGCCGCCTCCCCCGCCCCCGGCC